>OEIV010000003.1_pt1 | contig 226942 bp, 190 predicted proteins | sample 1539231 | NCBI WGS metagenome assembly OEIV01 (sample SAMN03794762, study PRJEB22550) | activated sludge metagenome | feature: wastewater treatment plant; material: activated sludge; isolation source: Wastewater treatment plant of a petroleum refinery complex | place: Argentina: Buenos Aires ...
CCTACTATACCTATCTATCTTCTAATCTGTAAACCTAATTGCTGCAATATTAACAAAATACAAGAAACAAATACTTGACTTTTCATATTTCACAATTATAAACAGAAAACAAAAAAATATGAACAATAAAAATTATAACACTGATCAAGATATCAGTAGAGCTAAAGAAATCGTAAAAGTTTTTGGTAAAAATTTGAAAAAATTAAGTCCTCACCAAGTATTATGTTTCGACGAGAACTGTAGAGAAAGCGTATCTCACTTCGATAATGTAGATTACGCAAATCTCGACATAACAAAATTAAGTTCAACAATAAGTATATTTCAAGCAAGTTTTGAATTCGAAGACATTGTTAAACGATATATGAAAGAATCAGAAGACGCCGATTCATTGGACTCAATAGACATTTGCACTAATGGTTTTGTGATATATCACAACCACATAGTCATAAAAAATTTCTATAGAGAAAGTGAAGACGATTGGTATGGGTATATTTTGAAAGAAATAGATCTCTTCGAAATATTATTTGAATGGCTTATAATAAGCTGCGACCTACTAGCTAAATCTTCTAATAGCCCAAAAAGTTTGATAAAAATATTTAAAAAAATAGATCAAATTTTTGAAAAAAAATATGGGCCTCCAATAAATCTATTGGAATCAAATGATTTCTAACTCAACTTCCACTCATATGAGTGGAGTTTTTTTATAAAAAAAATCACCGCATCTCACAAAATAGGATCAGCTGTGATTTTTTAAATAACCAGAATAATTTTTTCAGTTAAATTATATCAAGATATCTCCTTCTGTCCCTTGTCCATGAAGAATAGTATCAGCACTTGGAGCATTATCTGGTTCATAACCACCTTGTTCTTCGAGTGTCATTCAGATAATAGCTTCATCATCAGCAATCACATCAATAATTTCATCTTTTTGATCTCTATTGATATAGACATACATCGTCAAAACCATAGGAACTCTACCAATTATTTTAGTAATTTGTTCACCGAGATCTTCTTTGATATCTTTCATAATTTGTTTGGTATCCTTTCTTTTTTTCAGATAGTCATGATATTTTGATCTAGCAAAGTCAACTATCTTAGTATGTACCATTCTTACTTCAGACGAATAGACAAATCATCTTGATTCGATCTGAATATTACCGACCAGTTCTTTCGTCTTCGTATCAATCTTGAAAATCAAAGCAAGAAGACCATCTTCAGCCATAATTTTACGAGCTTTGATCACATACTCTCCAGAAAGATGACCTACTCCTTTACCATCAATCAAGACAGTATTAAGTTTAACCGTATCCTTAGCAATAGTCACTCTATCATCGTACATTTCAATAATCGCACCATTTTTAGCTGGCATCATGATATTTTCCTCAGGAATTCCCATCATCAAACCTAGTTTTTTATGAGCATACCTCGACTTCGCATCAGTATAAAACGGCATAAAAAACTGTGGTTTCAAAAGTCCAATCATAATCTTATGATCTTCAGCACCTCAGTGTCCCGAAGCATGAACATCCATATCATTATTTGTAATCAAATTTATCTCTCTGACTACTAAATCATTCATCATCTTTGCTACAGCAAGTTCATTACCAGGAATAGTCGTAGCAGACATCAAAATAGTATCTCATTTTTTGAGTTCAAATTTAGTATGTTCACCTCTAGCCATTCTAGCCAACGAGCTAAACTCCTCTCACTGAGCTCCAGTACTCAAGATAACGATTCTATCATCAGAAAGGCCATGAATATCGTCACCAAGCTTACGAATAAGTCACTTTGGTACATTGATATAGCCAAGTTCTTTACAGATCTCTACATTATTCACCATAGATCTTCCCGAAAGAAAAACTACTTTATTATACCTAGCAGCACTCTGAATGATCTGAATAATTCTTCAAACATTAGAGGCAAAAGTAGCAATGAGTAATCTCGATCTCGTATTTTTGATAATATCATCGAGAGTCTGCCCTACCACCATTTCAGAAATAGCAAATCAAGGTCTTTCAGAACCCAAACTATCTCCGATATAAAGTTTCACGCCTTCAGTTCCAATTCTAGCAATTTTAGCAAGATCAGCAGGTTTATCAATAGCTGGCGTATGATCTATTTTAAAATCGGCAGAGTTAAAAATAATTCCCTTCGGAGTATGAATAGCCAAAGCCATCGTCTCAGGAATATTATGATTCACATGGACAAATTCTATCGTAAAACATCCCAGTTTGATAATATCAGTTTCTGGGTTCACGATCTTATATTTAATCTTTGGTACATCTTTTGGATCTTCAAAAGATTTTTTTACGATACCTAGAGTAAGTGGAGTCGTATAAATTACGGGGAAATCAAGTTCAGGAAGAATATCTCTGAGCGCTCAAATATGATCCAAGTGTCCGTGAGTCAAAACGATTCCTCTCAATTTCTTAATATTTTTTTTGATATAAGCGATATCTGGAATAACATAATCTGCTCCCAAAATTTCTTGAGCACAAAATTCCAATCCTGCATCAACAAGGATAATATCATCTTTATATTCGATAAAAACACACTGTCCTACTTGTTCAAGACCAAGAAGACTACAAATTCTTACTGGAGTTTCATCACCAGTAGAAGAAGCTTTTTTCACAATTTGAGGACGAGGAGAAAGTGAAGGTTTTGTTCCTTGAGGGTTGATTTTTAATTTCGGTTTCGTAATTCTTTTCTTTGTGAAATCAATTGTCACATTACTATGCAAATTCGCGTCTACCGGTGTTTTTTCTTCTGTTGTCATTTATTTGTTTTAATAAAATATGGATAAAAATTTTTTGAACGAGCTGAAAGTAGACTGTAGAAATCGTAAAATTCCAATAATTTCTGACAATACAGAAACTTTTCTCACTCAACTATTGCTAACACACAAACCACAATTCTGTCTAGAAATTGGCTCAGCTTCAGGATATAGTTCAATCATGATGGCCTCTCTTCTCGCCAATCGAGGATGAAAGATCTTAACTATAGAAAGAGCATATCCAAGCTACAAAGAATGCATTGCCAATATAACAGCATCTAAACTGAGAAATATTTGGTCGTACCACTGAGATACCTTAGCTCTCGATATCCAAAGATTATCTTTTGGAAAATTCGATTTTGTCTTTATAGACGGCAGAAAAAGCGAATATCGAGAGTACATTTTGAAATGTAAGTCACTAGTAGCCAGAAATTTCATAATAATTTTAGACGATGCGATCTTATACGCTAACAAATTACAGTCAGTATATGAATTTTTTTCAAAAAAGCAAATCAAATACGAAATTAAGCAACTAGATGCGGATGATGGCATCATAATTACTTCGGATCCTGCCCTCTTTTCTTAAAAATTTCACTTTCAATGTGTTTGTGAGCGTCCCGACCTGCCCTCGATGAATATCGGGGAGAGACTATCATATAGAGTCGACATCGGGATTATTCTGATTTTCGTCCACTCATCGTCATTGCGCCTGCTCCGAAGAACTGCGGAGAATAGGATGAAGTCTGCCTATCACAGACAGGTGATATATGTCGATATTTTTCTATATTCATCAGAAATTATTTTCTATAGAGACGCAATAAATTGCGTCTACATTTTTGCATTCGAAATTTTTTCTGTAGGGATACAATTTTTTGTATCCATATTTTATTTGCGTCTACATTTTTTACATTTACCAGAAAAAAAGATGAGCATTTATTTTTCAAGCGAAGAGAAGAAAAATAAGTGGAGTTTATCCCGATTCATATCGGGAACCTTTCACATTGGATGGATTACCTTCTACTTTGAGTCAGCTTGTTGTCTCCATAAAGCAGCGTAAAGTCAGCTTTGTTTTAAGAGCTCTTGATGAGTACCTTTTTCAACAATTTTCCCTTTTTCCAGCACAAAAATAGAATCAGCATGCATAATAGTCGAGAGACGATGAGCCACCAAGATAGTAATTAAACTATTATTTTTACTGACAACATTGCGAATTGTCTCAGTAATTTCCTGCTCCACTATCGAGTCTAAACTACTCGTTGCTTCATCAAAAACTAAGACATCTGGATTTCTCAAAAGAGCTCTAGCGATAGCAAGTCTCTGTTTCTGTCCTCCACTTAGCTTAATTCATCACTCTCAGATTTTTGTATCCAGTCATTGAGCTTGACCAGCGATAAACTCAGCCAAACTAGCCTGTTCTAGGACTTTAAGACAATCAGTATCACTCGCCTCTGGATTAACAAACAGCAAATTTTCTTTGATCGTACCAGCAAAAAGCTGAGTATCTTGAGTCACAATTCCGAGAGTTTTTTTGAAATTATTTTTGTCACATTCAGCCAAAGAAAGTCAGTTCACTAAGACATGTCACTGTTCTGGTGGATAAAGTCAGCCCAAAAGTTTCAGAATCGTAGACTTTCCAGATCCAGACTGTCATACAAAAGCAATAGTTTTACCAGAAGAAACATCAAAAGAAACTGAATGTAAAATTGATACATCTTTTTGATAACCAAAAGTCACATTTTCAAAAGCGATACTACGAACAGCAGAAATTTTTTGAGGATTTTCTGGAAGTTTTTCTGGAGCTAAATTCATCATATCCTGAAGCAAACGATGAGCAGAAAAAGCCTCTTGATAACTTTTTACCACATCACCAAACTGATACAGTGGACCAAAAATATAGAACGAATAGAAAAACAAACTCAGCATTTCACCAAGGCTCATAGCTCATTCGTAAACTAGCCAAAACATCACAGCATTCAAAGCTACTCTCATAGCATTGATCATCGTGCCTTGTAAAAACTGCAGAGACCTAAGAATTTTCACCTTCTGAAGTTCTAATTCCAAGATTTTCTCATTACTTTTTTCTAGCCTCACCATCTCCTGACTTTCCAGCCCGAGCATTTTGATAAGCGAAACATTGCGAATTGTTTCAGTAGTATTTCCAGCCAGTTCCGTAGACTGCAAGACAATACTCGTCTGGATAGCTTTGATTTTTTTACTCATCCAGTACGAAGTAAATCACATTATCGGAAGAATCAAAAGAAAAAGTGCCCCCATCAATCGATGCACAAAAAATGCGTAGCAAAGGACAAAAAACACCCCGACCAGAGAAATAAAAACTACATTTATCAAGCTCTGAACATAAGCCTGAATATCATTACGAGCCTTGAGTAATTTCTGTAAAAGTTGCCCAGATTGTTGATCTTCAAAAACAGAATACGGCAGAGAAAAAATATGTTTAATCGTATCTTGATAGATGCTCATCCCCAGTTTTTGAGTCATCACATTCACAAAATAATCCTGAAAATTTTTAGCAATTCTAGAAACCATCGCCACCCCGACAATTCCAAGAAGCAAAAACGCCACTCCTTGAGAGAACTCTATCCAGCTCATAGAACCTATTTTTGAAACATAGCCATCCACGATCATCCTAAAAATCTGCGGATCAAAAAGAGAAAAAACCTGATTGATCACAGCCAGCACCAAAGTCACCAAAAGCATCTTCCAATAATTTTTTACATAACTCCACAAAAACATTTTATTCCTGATAAAAAATAAATTTCTGCCTTTCATTGTACACTTTAGAAAAAAGATTACAAGCTCCATCTAAAAAATTTTTCTCTACAGCAAGATTCTGCATTGCAAAAACAGCAGATTTTTTTATTCTAGGAGAAATTTTTTATCAGCTTTTAAGTAAAAATGACACTAGAGCAAACAATCACAGAAGACTACAAAACAGCGTTCAAAGAAAAAAACACAATCGGAAAAATAATTTTAGGAATCATCATAGCTCAGATAAAAAACAAAAGAATTGAAATCCAAAAAGATCTTACAGACGAAGATATAATTCAGCTTCTCAAAAAAGAAGTAAAAGCTATGAACGAAGCCATCACCTACCTCGAAAAAGCCAACAATCAAGAAGGCATTATCGAAGAACAAGAAAAAATTAAAATGCTCGAAAAATACCTTCCAGCAATGCTTTCTCTTGATCAGACTAAAGAACTCGTCCAGCAAAAAATCACCGAACTCGGCATCACAGACCTCAAAACTCAGAGAGGTCAACTCACTCAAGCCCTCATGCAAACTCACAAAGCCTCTCTCGACGGCTCGACTCTCAATCAAGTCATCACCTCTCTCCTCAGCTAATTACGGTCCCTAAATCTATCGGTCCCTGAGCCTGTCGAAGGGAAGGGAAGGAAAACAAATAATCAAAAAATAAATTTTACATAAACAAATTATTTTCCATCATGAAAAAATTTTTTTCTCTGGCTATTATTACAATTTTCTGAATAGTCAGCACTCCTATTTTTGCACAGACACCATCTTGACCAAACTCTTGAACTCCAAATACTACGACCACTAGTTCTTCATCTACCACCTCAGCAACTACAGCTTGACAAGGAGCAGCATGAGCAGCTTCTACAGCTTGACAAGGAGCAGCATGAGCAGCTTCTACAGCTTGACAAGGAGCAGCATGAGCAGCTTCTACAGCCAACCAACCTCCAAAATGTAATGGAATAAAACTCAATACAAATGTACCGTTTGTTGGCAACTGTATAGAATTCAGTTCATCAGACACAGGAAGCTCCCAATCTATCAGCGACGACACCACCAAAGTTACAGCCCTGAATGCTTTCCCTATCCTAGCATCATGACTTATGAAAATTCTTTTGACAGCCATTCTCGTAATCTGACTCGCTGCTATCATTCTTTGAGGTGTCATGATCGCTTACTCTTGAGCCGACTCATCATACTACAATCAAGGAAAAAATCTCATCCGAGCTGTCATCACAGGAATAGCCATCATCTGAATCTCATGAGTCATCCTCAATCTCATCAACCCAAATTTCTTCAAATAAGAGCAGAATATTATTTTTTATAAAAAAGGACAATGAGTTATATATTTATGGATGAAAGTTGAGAATTATGATTTAATAAAAGTAAAAGAAGTAGTAATTATTTCATAGTCACTTTCCTATTTTGCGAAAACAACAAATGTTTAGAAAAAATAGTAAAAAAAATTTTTAGCAATCTTTCAAAATCTTCGATAAAAATATCGTGATGAGTATTACATAGTAGCAAAGAAAAAGCTGAAACCAGAAAAAAATTACTCGAATTATGTGCAAATCAAAATTTGACAATAATGACGATATATGTCAAAAAATCAGCCATATACACGACTACGGACAAAACTTCAGAAAAACATATGTTATACAATTATATAGTGAACATACTTCTAGACAGAGTAATGACTCAAAAAATTATTCCTAACGATAAAAAAATAGAATTTATAGCATCTCGCAGAGAAACAAATAAAGTTTTAAATGACAACTTTATAAGTTATATCAAAGATGAAAGCAAAAAGCATCCATTTGAACTAGAAATTAAGATTAAGATGCCAGCACAAGAAAAATGACTACAAGTAGTAGATTTTATTTCTCGAGCAATATATCAAAAATATGAAAAAAACAACAATCTATTTTATAATATCATCAAAAACAAAATAATAGAAGAAAAAAGTTTATTTTAAATAAACAAAAACCTTATGCACACTTTATGAGGAACCATCCGGAACCCCGTACATAAGGATTTACTATTGTGGTCTCAGTATAGTCAATTTTTTTATAAAATCAAGACCGTTTTAGTTCTGCCATAAAAACCACCCATTTTTCTACAAACTACCTCTCACCAGCCTATCCAGATCACCAGCCGTGAAGATAACGATCACCTCAGTCTGAGTAGATTTCTCTATCAGCTCCAGCACATCAGCGACTTGTTCAGTATAAACCGCTCCGCCACTCTGAGCAAAAAGATTTCCCAGATCTGAGACAGTCTGAACAGCACTGGTATCAACAGCTTCGACCTGCACATCAGCCAACAATTCCTGTAGATTTTCTCTCGCAGTATAAATCGAGTAAATCATCGTCTGATCAAATTTTTTGAGCACTTCAGAAAAAGGATGCCAAAATTCCAGTACTCTCTTAGCCTGATGAGGTTGAAACACAGCCACGATTTTTTTCTCAGGGTATTTTTTCTTCACAGCATCAAAAACTACTTCGAGAGAACTCGGATGATGACCATAATCACTGTAAACAATAGCGCGTTTCCCATCATCAACTAATTTTTCGAGCCTTCTCCAAATTCCACGAAATTGTTCTATCAAATTTTTTATCTGACTACGATCAATGTCTGTAATAGTCAACAACGAGCTATCATCACCACGAATCGCTATCCCACTGCGTTCAAACTCCAAAACATGCTCAGCCATTCACTGCACGAGGCTCGCATTAGCCTGATTAAAATCTCAAAGTAAATGCTGAAAATCAAAATAACTATTCTCTATGTCACAAGTTTTTTCGCTCTTCCTCGTTCTCAAAAAATCCACACTTTTTTCTCATTTTCTCAAAAAAACTTCATATCTGGTTCTATCAAAAAATTCATTGAAAGCATCTTGATAATCAGCATCGTCTTTATAGTAATCGGTATGATCAAGTTCAACATTAGCAATCATCGAATAATCGACATCCATATTCAAAAAATGTCTCTTATACTCACAGCTCTCGATCACAAAAAAATATTTTTTCAATAACGAATGATCAAAATGAGTAATTTTTCAGGTTACAATTTTTTCAAAAATAGATTTTACCGCATCTTTATGTCCAAGTTTATAGTTTACATTTCAGAAATCTGGCACCAAAGCTCAGACAATTCAGACTCAGAAACGAGGAGACAAACTACTCAAAACCTGAATCAGAAGCGAAGTAGTACTACTTTTTCAGTTCGTTCCTGCCACAGCTACCGTAAAAAAGTGTTTAGAAATTTCTCAGATAAACTGAAAATAATTGAGAGCATAGTGATAAGGATAAATTTTTTCCTCAGTATAAGAGCGAGATAGTTTGATTTCAGGGCTATCTTTACAAGCCTCCGAGTAAATCACATAGTCTTCTGGCTTTACGACATAGGGATGATTTCCGACATAGACTTGAATACCATGACCTTGAAGTGTTTCAGTAATCTGAGATGCCGTCGAGTCGATACACACCAGATTTTTAAAGTCGAGTTCGTGAAAAATCATAGCCAACGCACTCATTCCAGCTCCCCCAGCTCAAACCAATACAATATTTCCCATCGTCTTCAATCAACAAGTAAATAACAAGAAACTAAAAAATAGTAAAAAAACTCAAACATTCAACTAAAAAACTCAAATTCAGACAAAATATTTTTTGATATGGACTTTTTAAGCATTTTCTCTACAATAAATTCGATCACGATGAGAATCTTACCATGATGAGCCTATCAAACCATAAGATTTAAATCGATACGAGAATTTATACCAAAAGTCTAAGAGCCTAAAATTTTAATTAAATTAAAGAAATTTTAGTTTTCGAAGACAAATCGGTATAAATAAAAATTTTATCCCTGATAAATGTGCAAATGATAAAAATTGAAAAACAAACAAATGGTTATCTCATAGCAGACAAATTTTTTATTCCTGAATGAAATGAAACCAAAACAGATAAAATTACTTTGTCCTTAACGATTGGTGAAGCCATGTCATATGAAAAAGATCACAAAAAAACAATAAATTTCCCAGGAAACTACGAGATTGAAGGTTCAAATATCATAGTTTTCGACACAAACTGATCTCTAAACTTTTTCGTAAAAGATGAAGAAGAAACTTTCGCATTTATCCAAAATCCATCCGTCCTCGAAAAAGAAGAATTTGGAGCTATAGCAAACCGAATCTACAGAGAAGACAACATCCACGAAGCTCTCCTCAAAATGGAATTTGACGGAGATAAAATAAATCTCGCAGACATCAAATAAAAAAATACGAAATTTTACTATTTCTCCAGATCCACAGTGAACCTCTTTCTCAGCTGCCCTACAGGTTTTGAAGCACTCATCAAAACAGAAATTCAAAGAGCATGATACCAGCCTTGAGAACAAATTTCTTGAGGAATTTTTTTCGATGGAGACCAGCAAGCCATCTCCAAAATCAATCTCCGAAGTAGAGTCTGAAACAAACTTTTTTTAGTAACAAAACAGTGATACACTAGTACATTTGACGAGCTCTTCGAACTCATCAGATCAATAAATCGAAAAGAATTATTGCCTGCCAACCATCCTATAGCAATCTGAGTAAAATCCATAAAATCAACTCTTCATCATATACCTTCGATTCAGAGCATCTGAAAAAAAGCGATAATAAGCCAACTCACAAACAACTCTTGAGAAAATTACTCTGAAAATAATTCTCTGGAAACTGCAAAAATAGAAATCATTCTCAACCATAATAAAACTCTCATTATGCTAAACACCTCATGAGAGTCTCTCTACAAAAGAGGTCGAAGAGAACATCAGCTCATAGCTCCGATCAAAGAAAATGTGGCTGCAGCTCTGATCCTTCTTTCAGGATGGAAGTTTCACAGACCCTTTATAGATCCAATGTGCTGAAGCTGAACCATCGCCATAGAAGCTGCCCAGCTCGCTAGAAATATAGCTCCTGGCCTCCAGAGAAACTTTTTTTTCGAAAAATTATCTTGGTTTGATAAAAATATTCATGCAAAAGAAAAAGAAGAAGCCAGATGAAAAATTTTTCATGAAAAAAAGTATGAGATTATTGGACAAGATAGCGACCCAGAAGCCATCAAAACAGCTAAATTAAACGCAGAAAAAGCCTGAGTAGCAGACACCATTGTATTTGAAGAAAACTCATTTACCTGACCAGAAAAACAGATCGACCGATCCGCTATCTGAACAGTTTTGACAAATCCGCCATACGGAGAAAGACTCCAGCCAGCCGATCTATGACTCATCTACGAAAATCTCAAAAAAATATTTGAAGAAAATACAAACCTCAACGGCTGATTCATCACATCGTATGAAGACATCAGACCAATTTTCTGAGATGAGTTCCGAAAAACCAAGCATTGCTACAATGGCTGACAAGAGTGCCTCTTCTACAAGATCAAAAGACTATAAAACACCAAAAAATCAGCTTTTTTCTGTCACATTTTTGACTTTTTTGAGTAAATAAAGATACTTTTAAAGTATTTAAAAACAGTAAAAAAATATGCAACAACGAAAAAAAATATGCAGCAATTTTTTACTCATGAAAAAATGGTTTATAGTAGCCATTATACTTCAATTCACAGGAGAAATAGCAGCAATCATTTCTCCATTAGCATGAGCAAAAATCATTGATATGTTAGATAGCAAAATAATCTGACCAGATTTTTGGTATTTTTTAGGAATTATTTTTTTTGTTGCCATAGTTGATGCAATATGTTCAAGAACAAACCGAACTATCAAACAATATATCACAGAAAAACTAAAAATTATCAAGACATTAGAATATATAAAAAATTTTTTTCTCATAGATTACGAAACAATAAACACCATAGGAACAGGGAAAGTACTCACCAGAATAAAAAATTGAATAGACTCAGAGATTACAATTCTCAAAAACATAATAGACATAATATATTCAATAGTCATCAGATGAATTTTAATCATCATCATTTTTTTCCGAACATTACCTTGGCTCAATGCATTGACGATAATCAGTTTTTTCATTGTAATAACAATAATGAACTTACTATCAAAAAAAGTAGAAAAAATCAACAAAACATACAACAAAATAACAGAAGATACAGGAAAATTAACAACCAAAATAATCATGGAGCAATCAACTATTGTACTCCACAACAAACAAGAAAGCGAAGTAGCCACACTAGCCGAAACATACAAACCACTACCTCGCCTCAGCTGGCAAATAGAACTACGAAGCTATATTAGTTATGAAATAATGTACATTTTCTTTGAAGGCATGAAAATAGCGACCTATATCGCACTAGGCTACCAAATCATCTCCGGAACGAGTTCAGTGGGAGAACTTGTCATGATCATCACCTATATCGGCTACCTCCGACGACCTATCAATACAATTCTCAACCAGTCAAGCGAAATGAAAAAAAATATGATTAGATATGAAAAACTTCAAAATTTCATGTCCATAAAAAGTAAAATTCTGGATGGAACACAAGAATACAAACACACTGAGGGTTCACTTAAAATCGATAATATTTCTTTCAATCACGATAAAAAAGACTCTATTTTCGAAAATTTTTCATACACTTTTAAAGGAAAAAAAACGACAGCTCTGGTCGGACACAGTGGAAGCTGAAAATCTACACTCATCAAGCTCTTGCTCAGACTCTACGATCCAGCTCAGGGAGCTATATCAGCCGACGACCAAGATCTCAAGACACTCAAGCGCTCATCTCGATACCAGCATATCGGCTACCTACCTCAGGAGCCAGCTATCTTCGATGGCACAGTTCGAGAAAATCTAGCATACAGCCTCACAGACGACCAGCTTAGCGAAAAAAGCAAAACTCAGCTCGAAGAAATTTTTTGGCAAGCTCTGGAAAATGTGTGACTCAAAAAAACAGTAGAAGAAATGCCAAAAAAATTAGAATCGAAACTCGGAGAAAAAGGTATCAAGCTAAGCGGTGGAGAAAGACAAAGGCTCGCTCTCGCTAGGATCGTTATCAAGAATCCTGAGATAATCTTACTCGATGAGCCTACTTCAGCACTCGATAGTATATCAGAAAATCTCATTACAGAGACGATGAAAAAAATCACAGCCAACAAGACAATGATTATCATAGCTCACAGACTTCAAACTGTCATGCACGCAGACACTATCGTCGTTCTCGAAAAGTGAAAAATCATTCAAGAATGATCTCACAAAGAACTCATCGAAAAAGAAGGAACATACAAGACTCTCGTCGATCTTCAAAACGAAAAAATCACAGAGTAAAAACAAAAATCCTTGCAAATCCACCAAAAAATCTATATAGATAAACTATTTTTTTAGTACAGTTAAAAATATCGATGCTTATCAAACACATCACAGCGGACCAGATCGGAAAAGAAGTCATCCTCCGCTGACGAGCAAACACTATCAGATCATCAGGAAAAGTAGCTTTCATCGAACTCAGAGACGGTTCTGGATTTATTCAGTGCGTCGTCGAAGAAAAAAATTTCTGAGCAGATCGTTACGCTGAAATTAGTTCTTGCGGCCAAGAAAGTTCTTTTGAGTTAAAAGGAACTGTCAGCAAACATCCAAAAAAAGACGAGTACGAACTGCAAGTTTCTGACTTTCTTGTCTACACCAAGACTCACGACTATCCACTCGGACAAAAAGAGCATGGACCAGATTTTTTATTTGATAAAAGACATCTCTATCTCAGATCAAAATCTCAACGAGCCATTCAAAGAGTTCGTGATACAATTATTCAAGCCACTTATCAGTGGATGAAAGATAATGACTTCATCAAAATCGATGCTCCAGTTTTCACACCAAGTGCCTGTGAAGGTACTACTGAGCTCTATGAAGTAAAACATGTCAACGGAGAAACAATGTATCTCAGCCAATCTGGACAGCTCTATCTCGAAGCAGCTATCGAAGCTCACGGTCGTGTGTTCGACTTTGGACCAGTTTTTCGTGCAGAAAAATCAAAGACTCGTCGCCATCTCAATGAATTTTGGATGATGGATGCCGAGATTGCCTTCATCCAACAAGAAGAGAATATGCAACTCCAAGAAAGTTTGATCTACTTCATTATTCAACAAGTTTTAGAAAAAAATGAAGCAGAATTAAAAATTTTAGAAAGAGACATTTCTCCACTCAAGAATATTTCTCTACCTTTCAAACGTATGACTCATACAGAGTTTATAGAAGATCTCAAAAAACATGGTTTTGATGTAAAACAATGAGACGACATTGGTTCAGATATGGAAATGCAATACATGGAAAAACAAGATCAGCCAATATTTTTGACACATTTCCCATTAGGAATCAAAGCTTTTTACACCAAAGAAGATCCACAAATGCCAGGTTTTTGACTTTGTTCAGACCTTTTAGCTCCAGAAGGCTGCGGTGAAATTATTGGTAGTTCAACTCGTGAAGACGATTATGAAAAACTCGTTTCAAAAATCAAAGAACACAATCTTCCTATAGAATTTTTCGATCGATACCTCGACACAAGAAAATACGGAGGCGTTCCACACGCAGGTTTTGGATACGGACTCGAAAGAATCGTACGTCGAGTTTGTGGCCTACATCACATCAGAGAAACTATCCCATTCCCTAGATACGCAAACAGAATCACTCCATAATTTTTCATCAAAATTAAAAAATTTTTATTCTGGTAAAAATCATGAAAAAGATTCTGAAAACCATTTTTAATAATTGAGCAAAAACTTTCTTCAGAAACAAAAATTTTGCTAATAGAAATGAACAAAATAATATCTTAGCAGATATTCTAGAAAGAAACTCAAATGTCGATCAGATCAAACCATTACAAGAAGACATATTAAAAACCTTAGAAGATCCAGAGAATCTTTATGAAAACTTCAGTGAACTAGAGCTCAATAATTACGCCTCAATCAAAAAAGATATAGAAAAAATGATGCAAGGTGAAGAAAATATCCTCACAGAAAATCAACTACTATCCTTCATTAAGGCAGGAGGAACAACATCAGCATGACCATGAAAATTTTTGCCATTCACAAAAGAAAGTTTAGAACAAAATCATTCAAAAGCAGGAAAAACATTAGTTCATAATTATGTTTCAAGCCATCCAGAGTGCAAAATTTTCATGGGACAATCATTAGCTCTAACAGGATGAAAACAAGAAGAAACGCAAAGTGCCTACATTTCATATCTGTTACACTCTTACTGATTTCCGAAGATTTTAAATTACTTAAAGGCTCCAAGCCAGGAAACTAATAACATAAAAAATCGAGATGAAAAAATAGATAATCTCATTAAAGAAACAATAGATAGCGACATCCGTTCAATTAGTTGAGTACCTTCACAACTTTTGACACTTTTTCGTAAAGTATTAAACCAATATAACAAAGAATACATAGATGAAATACGACCAAACTGTGAAGTAATTTTTTGATGATGAACCAAAGTATCTTTATACAAAAAAGACCTCCTCAGTTTATTTAAAAAAGATAAAAAACCAGAAATAATAGAAGTGTACAATGCTTCAGAATGATTTTTCGCAACAGAAAACAATAATCAATTAGAGTTATTAGTAAATCATTGAGTATTCTACGAATTTTTACCAAAACAGTACTACAATAAAGACTTAAATAAAATCAATAAAAATAAAATTTTAACACTACGAAAAGCAAGTCTTAGTAATGAAGAATTAGTGATGATCATCACAACACAATGATGACTTTATAGATATATACTAGGTGATACGATAAGATTTCTTCATCCAGAATTAAACTCCCCAAATAAATTCCCCATCGAGATTACAGGAAGATTAGAAGCATATTGCGATGTTTTCAATGAACATATGATAGTATCATATACCGATCAAGCAATCGAAAAAACGCTCAAAGAAACATGAAATCAGCTTAAAGAGTATACCATTGCTCCAATTTTTTCCACCATCAATCAACCTTGATCGTATGAATGTTGTATAGAATTCACAAATACCCCAATCAATCTAGAAAAATTTGCAACCATCTTTGATACAGAACTTCAAAAAACTAACGATAATTATAAAGCAAAAAGAGAAAACGGCTCTATGAGTTCTCCTACTATAAAAATTTTACATCCTGGTACATTTGAGCTATTTCATGAGAAAAGAGAAAATCTACACGCTCAGAGCAAAGTTTTGCGCCTAGCAAATGATAGAAAAATCATTGAAGAATTAGTTATAGCCATAGGAAAAGATAAGCGAAATACGCTTCCAAACTACCAAAGTAGCTAAAAATTTGCAAAATAAAAGGTTTTTTCTATAATAAAATATGGAATAAATTAACCACTTTATAAAACCAAACAAAAAAATGGAAGTAACAGCTTATAATTCAGAAAAATATGTAAGAGATCATCGACGATATATTATTTTTTCATCATTTTTCGCAATAATCGTTGTTTTAGCCATTCTAAGCAAAAACTTTATTGGCACAATAGTACTTTTCTTTGTCCTTTGAGGATATTTATTCTTCAATGTAAGTCTCAATCAACTCATCAAAATAGCCATCACAGATACTGGTTTAGTAATTGGTTCTAAAATATACGACCGAGGAAAACTAAGAGGTTTTAGTCTAGAAATCGATCCAGACACTCGTGAGATCAAAAACATTATTTTTTCAGCAGAAAATAGACAATTAGTACACTCTTTCGAAGACAGTCAAGAAACGATTAAAAAGTTCATCATCAATCTCAATGAGTTTACGCCTATGATGGGAGAAATTCAGCTATCATCTTTTGAGAAAATCATCAGAAAACTAAAAATCTAGCAAAAAAGATTGACAAAATCAAAAAATTACGTATAGAGAGCTTGTTTATATCATACCTAAACCGATGAAAAAACTCATACTCTCTATTTTTTTTATAGCAGCTACTCCACTTTTAACATATGCAGACCAATCAGATCTCGCGACAAATTGTCTAGATTTCGAGGCAGGGACACTTTGTATTCAACTCAGCAAAATAGACAGCGACACCTACCAGGTCAGCAAATACATCGAAAATGCTCAAAACAGCTCTATGACACTAAGCTGTGACATTTTGACACCAGATAATAAAATGCAAAACCTCGGAAAGTGTAACAGACAATTTGATTACAACGATAATGGAGAAAGAACAGTTAAGTTCTATATCAATCTAGAAAATGAGTTCAAATCTCAAGCTTTCGAGGTAAATTTTTCAGATTATCAGCCAATTTTAGCAAGAAAAGAAGCTCTTCCAGAATATTCAGTCGAAGACGAAGTAAATCAAGCCATGAGAATCGATCAAAGAGACTCTATAGACTGATTTTCAGCAGCAGAACGAGCTGACGTAAAAGCTGTTTACAAACTCTGGCCTCTCGTTATCCAAAAACTAGAAAAAAAATATCCTAAGCTCATCAATAACATCAACTGGCAAAATAAACAGCAAATCCTCTACGAACAAACTAGACTAACACTCACAAACGATGTCAACAAAAAATATGACACTTACGAAAAATATTACAACGCTGTCATTTCTTTCGTAGAATATACCATAGAACAGAAGAAAAAATAAGTTTGCACTCATCAAGTATTTTTTTATAGTAGATAAGAAAGCAGAAATAAGACTTTTACACATTTTTAAAATAAACACATGCAAAAAAAAATTCTCTCAATCTTTTCGTTTGGATTACTTTTCTTTGGCTTTAGTAGTGCAAATTGCATTTCATTTGACGCAGGAAATGTTTGTCTTTATGTCAATAAATATGGTAGTAACTATACAGTTTCAAACACCATTACCAATGCTAACAACAGCCTTTTAGCTTTGACTTGTGATGTCCTCACTCCGGATGGAACTATCCAGAGCCTCTGAGCTTGTAATGGTTCATTCACTTACTCAAACGGTGGAGTCAGAAATCTTAAGTTTTATGTCAGACTAGAAAATCAGTATCTTGCCAGAGAATTTTCTTACGATTTCACAAACGGCGGAGCTCTCAATCCAATCTGATCGAACAATAATAATAACAACAATAATAATTATACAAATAATTTTCTGGTAACTCTCAGTGCGTCTTCAGTATCTAAAAATCAGTATATTTCGACTACACTCTATGCTCAGTCCAATGGTTCTACAAATTCATCATACCAAGGAACAGCAAATATTACAGTACAAAAACTTCAAAACGGATACCGATCAACAGCTAATTCTTATGACTATTATCTCAATCCTACAAGTACTTATTTTTCTTCAAATAATTACGGATACAAAAATCTATCAAACAACATCATTTTCTACAACGACGGAACATATAGATTATTTGTGACAGATAGCTCAAATTCTTCGATTCAGTGATACTCATCGCAAATCACAGTAAGTACAAATTCGTCTACTACGACACCTTATTTCCAGATTTCACTACCGACGACAGTCACGAAAAACACATCAGTAGCGTGATCAATCCAAGTTTATAACTCATCAAATTATTACCAAGGTATAACAAATCGAACAATAGAAAAACTCCAAAACGGATATCGATCAACAGCTAGTTCTTATGACTACACGATCTTAGCTTCATCTCCTCTGTACTTTTACACACGAGAAAACAACCAGAAAAATAATCTTTCAATGATAAAATTTTTAAATTCTGGTACATACAGAGTAATTCTAAAAGATCAAAGCAATAGTTCAATTCAATGAACTTCTTCAAACATCACCGTCCAAGAAAATTCATCATACTATACGACTTCACTAGAAGTATCTCCTTCAAATTACTCTCCAGCTACAAGCAATTATGTAAATCTTACCTTGAAAGCATACCAAAACGGTTCAATTTTATCTTCTTATACAAACACCGTTTCTCTCAGAATCGAAAAATATACGAACTGATACCGATACACTGCTAACTCATCTGAATACAGTCTATCTCCGTCTAGCACTTCTTTTTCTTCTCGAGATTACGGACAAAAAACTCTCTCAAATGCTGTTATTTTTTACTCAGCTTGAACATACAGAGTCGTAGCAACAGATCAAAATAATATTCAGTGAATATCTTCAAATATCAATGTAGGTTGAAATTCATCATACTACACGACTTCACTAGAAGTATCTCCTTCAAATTACTCTCCAAGAACAAGTAACTACATAAATCTCACTCTCAAAGCATATCAAAACGGTTCAATCCTATCTTCTTATACAAACACCGTTTCTCTTAGAGTAGAAAAATATACTAATGGATATCGATGGACAGCAAACTCATCTGAATATAGTTTGTCACCATCAAGTACCTCTTTTTCTTCTCGAGATTACGGACAAAAAACTCTCTCAAACGCTGTCATCTTCTATTCAGTCTGAACTTATAGAATCGTGGCGGCAGACCAAAATAATATTTCGACAAACTCAAGTTCTATAGTCGTATCAAACACTACCTCAAACAACTCATCAGCTGGATTTTCATCATACGAAATGAGACAAGTTAAATCAGCATACGACATTCGACCAGCTTTGATAAATCAATTAAAAATCCAATATCCAAGACTAAGCACAAATAGTTCTTGGTTATCTCAGCAGCAAACTCTCTACCAAGACATGACTGACATTCTCAATAATGCTCTCGGAAAAAGATTTACAAGCTACCAAGCATTTTACAATGAATTAGTTAGATTCGTCCAATACACAATTCAAGTAAGATAAAAATGAGAAAATTTTTACTCTGGTTTTAAAAAATGAAAAAAATAATAAACACATTAGGAATCGATCGATGAAGTAAATACATAGGTCTAGCAACAATGTGAGAAAATACGAATATAGCAATGCCAATTGGTTATCTACTAAACGATCAGATGATCTATTTTAATATATCCGACATCATTACAAGAAACTATGTAAAAAAAATAGTAATCTGATATCCAAGTAAACAAAAAGATATTCAGGAAAAAATAAATAAATTTATGCAATCACTAGAATACATCATAGACAAATCAGAAATATCAATTGAAAAAATTGATGAAGATTATTCAAGTGTACAGTCTGGAGAAATAGTATCAAATTTCAAAAAAAATGTAGCCGAAGACACCGTCAGTGCCATGATAATACTAGAAAGACGATCTGAAAAAAGAAATTCTTAGAAAAAAACATATAAATAAAGAAACTCTGGAGCTTTCGTTCCAGAGTTTTTTAGATAAATTTATTTGGCAGAAGACTGAATTTTTTTATCAAGAGATTCGGCAGTATCTTTTATGTTTTTCAAAACATCCTGAAGTTGAACTCGGTAATTTCTATTCTGTTCAAAGAAAACATAAAATTCATCTTGAACACCGATAGAAATACTTTTTTGAAGTAGATTTTTAGCGTTTTCAAGATCATAAGGAGGCTTATTACCGACATAATTTTTCAAAGTAGCAAGATTTTGATTATAAGCTTCAACAGTCGGCGCATCTTTAAATCAAGCATCACTAGCTCCAGGCAATCAGATAATCAAATATTTATTTCTCTCAGATTTTGAATTAAGAGATCATTCATTCTGAAGAATTCACTGACTTAATTTATTTTCAGTAGCAGTATTTTTATTTTGTTGAGTTTTTTTATTTTTCTGGTTAAAAATAGGTTTAAATTTAACAATAAAATCAAAGTGAAAAACTTTATTAAGTTTTATTTTTTGCATCGATGTCTCCAAAATTTCTTTAGTTTTCTTACTCTTTAAAAGTTGTCCACTATTTTTGAGAGCAATTAAAATCGAGTTTATTTCATCAACAATTTCTTCAATATTTACAAGTTGTTTCCCAGGAACAATAGGTCTACTCTGTCATGGGACAAAACAAAATCTCATCCAAAAAGGATCAGAAGTATCTCAAATAGTTTGACAAAGACACTGAGCTTTACAGACAGAATTATTGAGAAGAGAATTATATCAATTAATTGGGTAATCAGCATCACACTTTTGAACACACATATCTACAGCTCCCCCAGGAGCAGTCAGCTGAGGATCAAAAGCTGCATTTAAAAAATCATCAGTCGTGCGAACCAAATCAGTCGTTTCACAAAGAAGATCTTTTTGAGATAAAATAAGTCAACTAAAAGATTCAGTAGCTTTACGAGTACAGCATTCTGAACTATCAGTTGTTACTTTAGCAATAAGAGGCAAAAATGATAAATCAACTTTCTGCAATGCTCTACCAGTGATAACAACAAATCAGCTAGCTCAAGCAGCGAGAGTTTGCAAACGCCATTGATAAGTATTTCCACTACCAACATAAGAAAGAACATCTAAGCTATGACTTTCAGATACAAAAATAATATCTTGAGGAAAAGTAAAAGCAACAGCAGTATTTCTAGCATTTCAAAGTCATTTATTTGCATAAGAAATTTGAAAAGAAACCAGTTCACCAGCCTGCACAAGAGAACGACTTTTTTGAATACTATCTTCTATACGAGGACCTTGACAGTCGGCTGTTTGAGAAACTTGCTGAGTACCAATAGCTGGTAAAATGTCATTGAGAATATTCGTAAGATTTGAACTATTCAAAGAGTTATAATAATCATCTTTTTCATTTTCCAAGTCATTAAGAATATTTTGTTGCAAAGGAAACGCACTCTGGTCAACACACACATTATTAATTAAAACTCACTGAGGATTAGAAACAGAAGGAGAAACAATTCACGAAGATAGCGTTAAAATACCAGATCACAGCGAAATAGTACCAGTAGACAAAATAAGCCCTGTTAACAAATGAGCACCGGATTGAAGAGAATTTCAGGTTAGAGGTGGGTAACCTTGCCAAGGCACAAAAACAGTAGTTAAAGAATCTAGCGCTTGATTTTGAAAAATAGCTCAGCCACCGATTCACTGAAGTCCTCCAAAAGCTTGTCAAATTGCGCCAGGACGAGGCATCTGAAAAAATACAATTTCATCAACCTTTTTATTATTACCAAAAAGTAAAGATCAAATATTCTGAATATCAATCATCAAATCATAGCTACTATCTTCAAGCGAAGCATTCGAAAAAATATCAGTTCATCTCGATGATTGTTCAATCTTATGATGACTATAGTAAGCAGCCTCAGAAAGATAATATGCAGATTTCATCAAATTTGTACAATTCAAATAGCTTTGAGAACTATAAAAATTTTGAGTAGGAAGAGGTGTTAAAGAAACTTGATCAGAAATATATCCATTTTTTTGTAAGCACTGAGAAAATTTAGTACAAGAAGCAATGAATCATTCCATACTACCAGCTTTAGTAGTTTTTGTATCAGCGCCAAATGGACCGAGTAATCGATTTACCTGATTACGAATATCTGGTATAAAATAAAGAACACTTGCCACTTCAGATTCAGTCATACTACATTGATATTGAGCATTTATATACTGATAAGCAGCAGAAAAAGCTTCCTTATTACTACGAAGATTAGTCTCCACCAGCATCTTATAAGCAGCATTATAAATTCCACCAATTTCAGCAGATGAAGGAAGTCAAGCAGTAGTATTATCTTGATTCACTTTCTCATATTGTTCATTCATCCAAACATCAGGTTGAAAAAATTCCAATGCAAAAACATGTTGGACAAATATAAATCCCACCAAAACACATCATAATAAAAACTTTTTATCCTGGTTCATGTTATTTTTCTTGTACATTTCTGAGTTTAAAATACAACTGATGTAAAGGAGTATAAATTTGAACAAGTGATTTCCTAAATGCTAAAAGATCTTCATAATAAATCATCAAGCCAATATGAATAGGGAATGTGAGAAAAACATCGCCTACCATCCTTTGAAGATGAGAAACTGCCTCTCTTCAAATCGCAATCTCAAAATGAAGATCACGAATTTCTTGAGCATTTTTCTCCAATCAAGAAACCACATTTGAAGAGAGAGAAAGATCAGAATAACCAGCGTCTTGAGATAAAATATGAGAATAAAATGTAGAAAAAAGTGAATAGAAAAAAAGTTCATTATAAATCAGATTAAGAAATCTAGTCCAGTGATTTTCATTATTAGTAAAAGCACAAGCTAGCGGGTCAAAAGAAGATGTAAGTAAATCAGCTTCTGAACAACGAAGATTTGATTTGCTCATAATTTCACGAGCATTAAGAAAATCAAGCTTATCAGTAATTTTTTTTGAATTCTTAATATATTCCAATAAAAGTGCATAAGTTTTTGGATGAGAACATTGATCAGATTGACTTTCAGATAAAGTATTTTTTCTAACATAAATTCAATCATCACCACACAATTTAGCTCAAAAAATAGATTTACTTCCTTTCCCAAAATATCTGTCAGAGAAATCCGTTACCAATTCATCAAAAGGTTTATCTCCATATCAAAATAAAGAAGAAACTTTTAAATCTCAATACTCATTCATAAGAGCATTAAAAATACCAGGAACAAGTGAACGAAAATTACAAGCATTCATAGAACCATCGGGATTACAGCCAGCATCCAAATTAGTCACTACTTTAGATCGAGAAGAGTTTTTCACATAACTAGAAAGCGATGGATGAAAAAAAGTATCTGCATATCAAATTTGTCAGCACAAAGAATACAAAAAAACAGAATTTCAAGGTTTATAAAAAGCAGATCATCATTGGTCATAATTCAAAAATCAGGCAGACAAATTTTCTCACTGCAAAACAGCAGAACAAAAAATTTTCACAATTCATTTTTTAGTTTTCTCCTGAGAATATTGAGAAATAGAACGAGTAAGATCAGTTACAAACATTCACTTCTTAAGAGAAAAATCAGCAACCTGAGATTGTTCTTGAGCAAAAACAGAAACATTCAACAAAAAAAATAGTCACAACAAAGAAATTTTTTTCAAAACTATTTTTTTTCTTAGAAACATTTTTATTTTTTACGATAATAAATTTTTAATACCAGCATTTAGAAGGAACATTAACACATTGATTTTCACAAGAACTTCAAAGATGCTTTACAATACTAGATCTAGCAGATTGTTTATCTTGTTTTGATCAAAGCAAATCAATTCAATCATAGACAAAGATACTGATTTCAGGCACAAGAGCTGTAGTAGTAGCAGGATCGAGAAAAGCAGCTTGAGCAAAATCATTTTCTTGACTAGCCAAGACACTAGCCATATCTTGCTCCAATGCCATCTGAAAATCAGTCAACAATCTATCCTTCATAAGAGTAGAAGCTGGAGTTCAAATAGATTGTTCTCTGACTGATGATTTAATCTCTTGTACATTCTGATCAGCTAAAGGAGTATTCCAGCTATAAAAATCTTTCACATCTAGCGCTGCATCTTTCACAACTTTACCTATATTTCTCATTTTTTCAGCCATATTTTTCAGACCAGGTAATCATGAATCAGAAGCATTCAAAGCATCAATACCATACTGTTTTCTCATAAGATCATTTTGCCTTCTCGTAAAAGCATCATCTCTACTTTTTTTACTAAAAAGTTGTTTCAGTCTTTTCAAAGAAGCCTTATAAACATCTACCGATTTTTTAAATCCAGAAAGTCATTTTTGTAAAATTTCTTCTGTCCTTTTTCCAAATTTTTGTAAACTCTGAGAACACATAGTTCCAGAAATACAACTATATTTTTGTTTCATTTGAATAAAAAAATTTTCATCAAAATCAAAATATATATCTTTAGTTTTTTCCGAATAAGAAATAGTATCATTACGAAATTGAGAAATATCATGAAATACAACAAATCTCTTAAATCTAGAGTTCAAAGCCCAGATCAAAGAAATTACTTCACTACCAGAAATTTTATAAGGAAATAAAGAAGCCTCAGCAAAAAATCAGCCTTGAGATTTTCTCTGGGAACCAATTGCACTATTTATTTTATCCACAACACTATCATCCAAAGGTCACATAAGATCTCTCTGAGAACCAAGTTCCAGAAATTTATCAGTAAACTTAGTTTCCACAATCATAAGTTTTTTATAATCTCTAATGACAGCTTTTCATCTAACCAACACAGCAAACTCTAGTGGCACTCAAGTTACTGTCTGTACCGAAAAAGCAACCAAAGCTGTCAAACTACCAAAAGTAGTCTGAAAAGCACTACTAATTCACTTAAGAGATTGAGAAAAAGCAGTAACTAATCATCCTCCAGCATTACTTTGAGATGAAGCAACTGGCTGCAAAGAACCAAGAACAGCTTCAGAAAAATCAATATAGCGTTGAAATTCAGGAGAAGAAGTAGAACAAACAGCACAATCATTTTCCACAGCGAATCCAAAAAATGGCATAATCAAAAAGAAAAGCGAAAGAACAAAAATAAAGTGAGAAAATAATTTTTTGAACATCAGAGATAACGATGAGATTAAAGAGAACATTGTTTAGTTCATTCCATCACTTTTTGAACCACAGTAGCAAACGATGAATCCATATCAGCAAATTTTTCCATCAAGGTGACTCGCCTATTTTGGAGAAAATAATCTGACATATAAGAATGAAAACCATCGGTCAATATTTTAGAAGATTGATACAAAGAAACAGTTTCAACATAATCTACTTCTCTCTTATAACGATCAAAAGCCATAGAATTACAGCGGTTTTTAATAGTATTGCTATTCGTAACTCAAAAACCAAGACTCGTAAAAGCTTCATTTTGAACAATACAAGAAGCAGCAGCACAAACCTGTAAATACCTATTAGCAAGTCAAGCCTCAGAAATCGGTTTCAAAGAAAAATTTGAACAACCAATCTGAGAGCCATCTTTAAATAAATTTTCTGGTTTTCGGTACTTCTGAAAATAAGCAAATATTTGCTCTGGTTTACTTCATTCAGCACTTGTTGCTAAATCTGTTATAGTATTTCTTCGTTCCATTCATCGAGAATTTAAAACAAGAGCATCATAAGAAATACGAGGATCTCCATCTAATTTTCTAAATCCCACATCTATCAAATGATCAAAGAAATATGGTGACTCTGGTACTTCTGAAGGCAAATTATTACTATCCGCACATTGATTCTTACCAAGTTTTTCTTGACAACAATAAGACCATAAATGAACAAAAGCAACCTCTAAATCGTTTTGAGAATAAATTTGGGAATAGCGAGAAACCAGAGAAGAAGGTAAGTTAATTTTTCCTCATTGAACAAAAGTCGTTACAAGATTACAATCAGAAGTCTCCTCTGCTCTCACAAAAGACATCGACAAAACAACACCCCCTATCACCAAGACTAATTGCCTGATCATACAAGAGATTTTGCATCAAAAGTGATTGATAAAACCTGACTTCATCACAAATTTGTAATACGATAAAGAGTACTATTATTTTGATAACCATAAGTTCAATGATACTGAGTGTGATAAGGAGCTGGAACATACAAAGATCATTGAGATCAGATATACAACTCACAATCACCATAAGTTTTCTTGAGACAAGATCATCCATCAAAAGGTCAGTAAACCTGTCAACTAAGAGGCTGTAAACTGTATTGGTTATCAAGAATCTGAAGAGGATTCAATCCAGCCAAATTTTTAGCTTGAAGTTGTATAATAAATATAACCTTATTATCTATTTTGTCAAAAATTTGGACTGTAGGATAATAGCTTTCAAAAGACATTCTAGTTTCCAAACGAAGCTGATAAGCAGGGTTAATAATAATTTGAGTAGTTTTACCATCAATAGTAACCATTTCATCACCATTTTGAGCATACAAAACAATATCCTTACCAAGATCAAAAACTCTTCCAGTAGCAAAAAGTTGGTTTTCTTTCACAGAGAAAAGAGAACGAGAAATTCATAAATCTACACCCGTCAAAGTTTTCCATACCCCATTTCTCAATCTTTCATATTTTACAGAACCAGTGTCTATATCTTGAGAGAGTTTACTAACCAAGGAGCCAAATTCACCATTTTCAAAGTTAACATCAGTCAAACTAAGCATAGGAGAATCTATAGTCAGAGTAACTTTTTGCTTCTCAATATTACCAGCAAAGTCTTGAGCCGAAAAGATATAATCACGCTTTTGTAAACCTGTAAAAAATAATCCAGTCAAAGAAATTTCTCCACCCTGTCCAGAAGCGACAAGAGAACCAGAATATTCTATCCAGCTTTTTTCTACAGCCACGTTATCAGACCAAACAGCATTCAAATCATAAGCTGTATTGATAAATCATTTCAGATTATATCATTGAGAAACTAATTGATTAGTTTTTATCCTAAATAGATTTGCTTGCAAAATAGGTCACTGATCATCAGCAGCTATTTGCCTTCAAGCTACGATTTGTTGAGACCAAGGTCAATTTTTTTCAAACCTGACAAGCTGCCCATTATTTGAATAAACTGGCTTCAAAGGAGCAATTTGTAAATAATATCGCTTTCTATCAAGATCTTCAAGAGCAACTCAAACAGTTTCCAAACCAGAATCAAAAACCTTTAAAGAAATAATTTCCCCATCAGCTTGAAGACTACTTATAGTTTTATCCAATTCCTGAGGAAGCAAAAGACGAGCCTGATCAGATCCAGTAAGCGACGGCAACACAACAACAAAATTTTTATCCAATAATCATGGAGATACAAAATTTAATTCCTGCTCTTTATCATGGAAAACATCTACTCTTTCAACCAATCTAATAACATAACCATAATTGTTTCCATCATGAGACCAAGAAAAAGAAAGAGTATCAGCATTTTGTCATTTCATTGCAAAATTTTTCACCTCCCAGGTTTGGTCGTAAATCTTGACTGATAATCAATTAAATGAAGCATAACCATCATCAACTAAATCTTCCAAATCCTCTAAATCACGCAAAGATGGTAATCCATAAAAAGTTGAAGAAAAAGTATTTTGACCATAGTTAAAATTTTGATCAGCATATTTAACATAAACATTATTTGAATCTCGCATCACTAAATCATTTTTCTGATCTTTATTCACATCACTCAAAAAGTTATTTTCTGCAATTTGTTCAACAAAAACTGATGAGTCGACAACATTAGTAAATGTATCAATTACTCAAGTTACAAAGCCTCCTCCACTCAATGGAATTTGATCCAAACCAGTACTAGGAACAAAAATTCCATTCACATACTGAGCAAGATCAATACCAAAACTAGATTGTGAAGAAGCTGAAGAGATAGTTGAAGAAGTCGTAGTAGCTCACTGAGCCAGTAAAGGAGCTTGCTGATCACCATAAGCGATCAAAGCCTGATGAACATCACGATCAAGTTCAGAAACATAAGTTTTTGCCTTCTGATAAGTTCCATCATCCATAGAAAGCTGCACAGCACTATAGCGAGAAAGAGCAGCTTTATAGCCAGAAACCATCTGAGCATTGAGTTCTAAATATGTCTTTTCAGGATGAGGTTGATTCAAAAGATCTAGTGTTTTATCCTTTGTAGTAAATAAAGGAGCAGAATAGTTTTTTTCTTCATCATGATCAGCTACTAATTTGTTTTTTTGCAAACCATTCAAAAAGTCATCATAAGATTTTTTAATAGTTTGATTAGTTTCAGAAAGATTTTTTTGATATGTTCTTACATCTTCAGCAAGAGTCTGATAAACACGAGCCACTCACTCTCTATTTGGTTCGACATCACTTTGGTAGTTCACTTCGTCCATCAAAGCTTTCAGTTTATTAGTTTGAGCCTGTCATTCGACCTTAGTAGCCAAGATTTTAAGTTCTTTTTTCAGAGTATTTTTGACAGTTTGATAATCATCATTTTTACCAGACTCATAAAGCGCCCCATAATCAAAACTCAAATCATCAGAATCATATTTACCAGGTTTGTAATCAAAACTAGTAATATTAATATCAACATTTTGTTGTAAAGGATCTTGTATTTGATCTTGATAAAACTTATTGAGATTTCTAGATCATTCATTTATTTTACTTTCCAAAATTTTTCAAGGCTTTTCAGTTCGTTGATTCACCCCATCTGCAATACTTTTTATCACAGCATAAACTTGATCAAAATTAAATCTTAAATTAACAAAAGTATCTACTCTGATGTCCATTCACTGCAAAGGAGTTGGATTTCTTGTAATTTTTAAACTATCGAAAGGATTCACTTCCCAAGTCCTTTGAGTAAGTTGTTCAATTTTTGATTTCACTCATTTTTCTCAAACAAGTCCGATATTTCATTTCATAATACAATAAATTGTTCCCAAAAATTCGAGTACTTTGAGAGAGATATTGATACTTGGAGTAATTTTGGGAATTTTTGGTGGAGGTGGCAATGTTGGCAAATTAATATTTATAGACGGCAAAAAAGAAGGTAATTGAGGAAGATTTGGAGGTGTTGGTAAAATAGGCAAATCAGGTATAGAAACAGATGGCAAATCCAAGAAAGGAAGATCAATAGTTCACAAGTTTAGAGTAAGTAAATCTATAGTTACTTGAGGAGGTTCTGGAAGATTTGGCACTCTTGGTAATGGTATAGAACTTGGAACAAAATTAAATTTAGGGAGCAAGACATCCATCCCCAAATCCATCTTAGAAAAATCAAGATAAATATTTGGTATTTTGATAGGAGGAATTGGAATCACTGGGAGATTAATACAAAGCATACTAAGAGAACAAGCATAAGAATCATAGTTATCATTTTTACACTTCGCACATTTACTTTGTCGATTCGTAGAAAAATCAATAATAGCTTGCCATGTTTTAAAGATACCAACAAGCAAAATAATTGTATCAACATACTGTTCAAATCTTCTAGCATTGATATCAAACCATCTATTGAGATGAGAAACTATTCATTCAAGAATATCAGTCAACTCAGTCAAATATCTATCATAAATATGAATCCAATCATAAAGTTTAAGAGGAAATTGTTTATATTGTTCCAAAACTTTCATATTCTGCTTGATCACTCTCATCAATTGCTGGGCATTTCAAAGTGTATTAGTGAAATAATTAACATAATTAGAAAATCTATCAATACAACCCTGTCTACTAAAATCAGTTGGTTCATTAGCACATTTATTAGGGATATTAATATTTTTTGCAGATTGAGAAATTTTTTCATTAAGACAAGAATTTTGTTTTTTCTTATCAGTAGATAGGAGGCGACATTGTAAGACTCCTTGTTGAGATCATTCAAGTTTAGCCAAACTAATTTCTTTGGTACAGATTTTTCTATCGATACTAGATTCTGGAAAATTAGCCTTACACTGCTCCAGAGCAGCCTTATCAGTAGCATTATACAGATCAAGCCCAAGTAAACCTAAAACATTAGCTCATAGATCAAGCCAATTATCAAGAATCACTTCATTTCTCTTTATCCAATTATCAAGAAAAGCAGTATATCTGACGATATCTTCAGAATAAATAAACGGAATAGTAACAGTCACATCTCTGGTATTCATATTCACCAAAGGTACTTCTTCAAACATTCTTGAAATAGCATCAAATGGATTTGAAACTTTATTTCATCGATTAGTAAGCTGAGCCTGTTGAATAAGATTATTTTTTGACCAGTTCATTATTTTTTCAGCAGGCTTACCTTCAAGATTATTTTTTCTATTGATTTGAATATCAGCCTCATTTTTAGATTCATCCATCAAATTTTTTAAATTATCAAGACGAAGAGAATCAAAACCTTCAGCCACTTGAGAAAAATCTGGGAAGTAGACAGCAATAGTCATACTAGACATATTATTCACGATATATTTTATTTGATTATCAAGCCATTGTTGAATAATACACTTTGGTAGTCATTTTACATCACCAGCCAATATTTTCAAAGTAGCAGGCTTTCCACCATTTAAAGTAACTGGAGTTACATCAGCATCTCTGAGTGAAGTTCTTTTGACTGGTTGTTTATCAATCATAAAAAGTCAGCCTCATACAGTATTTGAAGGAAGAGAATTATTGTAACCAATATTATTTGGAGCTGGAGAAACGACATCAAAAGGACTTTGTTTTTTTGTTTGACTACCAAGAGATAAAGAAGGATTAGTATCATACTCATCAATATTTTTACAAACACCAATTTCTGATAAATCTTTTTGCCAATCATAAATCTGATTAGCATCAGAATCTCAATTATCATTTCCACAATTACTAGGAAGAGAAAGAGCTACCACAATACAGTTTCCAGCTATATTCCTAAACGGCTGAGGAATATTTTCTCCAACCTTCATAGGCCCAAGACACAAAGCAACTCCAAGTCCCATAGTCAAAGTAGGAGAAAGATAGAGTCTAATCATAGAAGGATATTGCCCTCCAGGAGCCCAGTAAAATGAGTCCATTGGAGATTTAAGTCACCAAGGAAAAGGAATAGGACCAGCAGGAGTAACCAAAGTACCAGGGAAAAAGAAAGCAGGCAATCACTTATCAGGCATCAACTTACATCCAAAAAGATTGAAATCTCAAGGAGACAAAAATGCCATATTAAAAGGCAAAGGCAATCCTCCACAGCTATTTTTTCAGATCTTAAATCCGTTACACAATCACTGCAAAGTTTTTTGCAATCAAGCCTCTATTTTTTCATTAATATCATTCAAAAATCCAAAAGAAACATTCAGTGATGCAGCTCAGTTATTTTGAAAAAGATTCGTCAAACTAAACTGTTCCAAAACACTACTAATTCAAGGCATATTAGTAAGAGACTGCTGTGCAATAGAATTATTAAGACCCGACATAAAATTATTTTGAGCCTGTTGAGAATTATTTTGCAATGAATCAGTATGATTTTTTACAATATTTTGCAGATTAATAAAATTTTCAAGATAATTTCTTACATTCAGCTGATAATGTCCTATAAACTCAAAAAACATCTTCAAACAACTATCAGTAAGAAAAATTTTTATATCTGGATAAATATCCGTATCAATTTTTTTCACATCAATTCTAACTGTCTGCGTCGGCTGATATTCCAATTCATAAGAAAAATTTACATCTTCTCACTGCTTTATCGGAAGGTTATCAATCATAAATTCATAATCAGTTCAAGGAGTCAAAATCATTTTTGAACCAGAATTTGTTGTTCCACGATCAAAAGATTTCATAAGACCATCATCGTCCACATCAATAATCCAAGGTCATTGAATTCTATCAAACAAAGAAAGTGTCGTATTTTGTTTTCCTATGAGATGAAAAGTAACACGAACCTTATCTCACTGTGACAAAATACCTCAGTTAAGATCTTTATAAATCTTATAAGCTTCGACAGCATCATTTGTTTCTAAGCGTTTTATGGGAACATAACGAACATCATCCAAACTCATAGCTTCATAAAAAGGTTTTTGATTGATTGGAGATTCGACATATTTCATTAGCTGACTAGCTCAGCTTTGCACCAGAGAATTTACATTAAACTGTCCAACAGCATTCATCAACGAACTACTAGCGACATTTTGAGAAAATTGTTGTATCTCATCAGCACTCACAGTACCATCATTATTAAAATCCATAGAAGGATCTTGAGCTGGTCAGCCAATAGATGGTAGTTGATGAGAAATAGGATTATTAGCTTGTACTCCATTAGAATCAATAGGCTGCAAAGGCTCAGTTAATCAAGCCCAGCGAACGAGACTATTATCATAAATTTTTTCTCAATCAATAATTTTAAGTGAAAAATTTTTCACTACTTTCACTGCTCCAGCTTGCCTACTTTTCCATCCAGCATCACAGCCAAAAGAATCTGTACTCAGATAATGTGGTCCAGCAGAGCTACTACCACCATAAAAAATCTTAATAGATCAATCTGAATCATTGGTAATAATATCAAGCTTATCATCCAAGTCCATATCCTGGAAAAAAATCTGATAAACCTGACTCAAATCTTGCGGTCATCATGGAACATCAAGACAAACATTAGTTCCATCGACATCAAAAATTCACTCATTATTTCTATAAACTCTTAGTTTTTGAGCTGGAGTTTTGACAAGCAAATCAGGATATCCATTCCCATCAACATCTCAGACATTCAAATCTTCAATTCCATCAGCAATAAGCAAAGCAGGTCCCAAATCTGTAGAAGAGACATTCCCTCCATACTCTTTGAGAAATTTCACCGTACCATCATTATAAATAATAGCCAAATCTTTTTGTCCATCAGCATTAAAATCTATCTCTTTGACCAGATGAATAGTTTTTGTACTATCAGAATAAATTGTTTTTCCAATTCATCAGTCAAAATCAGTACTAGTAATCGGATCATTACTATCAATTCTCTTCAAAGCTGGATCACCAAAATTAACGACAAATTCAGATCCAAAAGCAAGAGAAGATTCTCCAACTGGTTGACCAGCACTAAAAGCAGTAATATTTTTATACTGAGCTTGAAAAGCAATATTTTTCTCAGGATCTATACTATCTTGAATAGAAGAAACCGTATCAGAATCAGCAGCCAATACCACATCAATCAAAGAAATTCCAACACCACGCATACCATTAGTACTACCTTCAGCAAAAACATCAATAACACTATAAACAGAATGATCAAAAATCTGAACAAGATTATCTTTCTGATCTCCAATAAAAGTATCATCTCTGGAAAGCAACAAAGAACCTATTTTTTTACCTTCAAAAGAAACATCAAATAAACTATGTCCTAAAATTTTTTCATGTGAATATAAAATTTCAACTCCTGGTTTGAGAAAATTTTGAGAAAAATCGACATATGTTTCACCATTGATAACTACTTTATATCATTGCAATAAATTCGTCTCTATCTCATCATCAGTAAGTTCTGGAACATAAACCACACTATTACTCAAGAAATCATTGAGAGTCACATTTTCAAGAAGTGGTTTTGATCTAAAGACATAGTCAGAATAAGATCAAAGAGCAGCACGCCCAACTCAGTCAATAAGATAAGAAAATCCAGAAGAAGAAACTTCCAGAAAAACTCTCTGATCAGGAGAAACATCAAGAGTAAGATTATTAGCTATCACAAAAGGAGTTTGTCGAACATGTGACGGATCAACAAGCATCGTCGTCACAGCCAACAATTTTTCAGAACGAGTAATCATCTCTGTCACTACTCCGCTATAGTCAGAAAAAAATCACCACATATTTCCTCGATCTGCACCAAAAAGATTCAGATACATAACATTGAGTTTATCAGTTGGCAGAAAATTATTTTTTACAAATAGTGATTTATATCATGGTTTTTGATTTTCGAGAGCAACTCATTTCAGATAAGCATAAATATATCACTTCCCTCCAGGAGCAAGACCTTGGAATGGAAAAGAAGTTTGTCACTGTTGAACAGGAACACTAAAAAGTGTAGATCCACTAGATGAAAGCGATCCAATTAGTCAAATCTGAAGATCAACAGGATCAATAATTTGATTCATCCAAATATCTTTGACAACCACCAAAGCAGCTTGATGAGATCAGATTTTCATTTGATCAGAATCAGTAATCACCTGAACAATTTTTGGAGAAGAAGGCTCAACTACAACAGGAATAGAAATATCCTGACTACCTGGAACACTGATAACAATCTCATCCTGCCCAGCCTGAAAAGAAGGATAGAAATATACAGTAACAGTACCATTAGATGCCAAAAAATTAGTATGAGAAACAAAAGTTTCTTGCACAAAAGATTGGATAGCACCACTAACAATCTGTTCAACTTGACCAGTAGCAACAGTTCACGGCTTCAAAAGAGCGTTCTTAGTTTTTACAGAAACTTGAGAATAAATTCACTGCCCAGCCAAATCTTTCACATCAATACTCAAAGCCACCAAATTATTTTCAGCAATCTGAGAAAGTCATTGAGAATCGACACTCACCAAATCAGAACCTGCTTCAGGAAGTTTATAACTAAGCTGATTCACAGCTACACCTCCACGCGAAACACGGACCGTTCCATCAACAAGCTGAATAGTTTTTTGATTAGCTGGCAATCAGTTAACAAATCAACTCGTACTTGGTTGAATAGAAATCTGATCATAAGAACTATTTCCACCACTAAGCGAACTACTATCATACAAAAAATATAAATTTTCAAACGAATCAACATCAAAAGAACTATAAAAACTACCATCATATAAATTTTTTCCACTGGCTACTGCTACAAAATAATTATCAGAAACTCTAGAAATAGTATTTCCTCGTTTATCATAAGCATTCACTACAAAAGGCAAAGATGCTCATCTCAGTATTTTAGAAGAAGGACTTACCATAGAAATAGAATCTATAGCTCAAGGAACAATAGAAATAGTTTGAGGTAAAATAATACAAGCCTGTCCATCACAGATTTTGACATCCAGCATCAGTAATCAAGCTTTCTTAGTAGCCAAATCCAGATCAAGTAAGAGCGGCTGAGAAAACAAATCAACATCGCTAAGAGAATAAGATTGCTGACAAAGATTTTTAGAATTGATAACTATACAATTATTTCAAGTAGAAGAAAAACTAATATCTACAGAGCCAAAATCTTGACTACCAGCATTGAGTCCGAGAGAAAAATATTTTTTCTGTTCATAAGATTCTACAGGTTCTACATAAAAGTTATCAGCGACTTCAAGATCAGGCACCAATCCATCAAATTTTTGCATAAAGCGAGGATTGATAAAATCCCAAATACCTTGAAGCTTATTTTTTTGAACATCAGAAAGACTCAAAAGTAAATTTTCATTATCAGATTTTGCCTGAGCAATACGACTCCATTGATCAGAAAACTTACCAATATTTAAAGCATAGTCTTGTATTTCTGATCATAAATTTTGAGGATTTTGATCTACTCAACGAAAAATACTTCCCAAAGCTTTGATAGCATCAGTTACAAAAACTGGTCCTTGAGAATTTTTATAATCAATAGTCAGAATTTGAGTTTTTAGAGTTTTTTTAAGCCAACATTTTAGAGCTTCTGGCCACTTATCCAGAGAAACACTTCAGTCAGCGTCTAAAGAACATTCTGAACGATCTTTTTGAATTTCTAGATCTAAATCGTCATTAATTCTAGGAGCTACATCTTGATCATAACGAGCTTGAGCAGATTGAATTCTTTGAATAAATGACGGCACTTGAGACTCATCCTGAATATAATCAAATCCATCAGAATTTAAATAAGCCAATTCATATCATCAACTTTGATAAAAAGCATTACGCAAAGCTATTGTCCCAGAAGACAATCAATCATTAAGACCATACTGAAGATATCTCATCACATGAGAAATTTTTGGATTAAGATCAAAAGATTGTTTTTTTGCTTCTAAGTCATCAATCACACCTGTCGATGAAGTTTTTTGAGACCATCAAAGATTTTGATAGTACAAAAAGTAAGCAGCGTTACTGATAGTTTCTTCACCGAGAGTATCAATAAAATAATCCACCGGCATCAAATTATAAGTACGATTTGGTGTAGCCAAAGGATCAGACACAGAAAGAAAATCAAAAGCAGATTGATTTTGAGTATAAAAATTTTGGCGTTTCGCTTGCTGTTGAGTAAGAGATGAATTATAAAGAACAACTTTTTTTCTTAAATAATCCTTAATACTAGAGTTAATTTCATCTGGAGTTTTAAGAGTCTGTACCAAACCATCTCTTTTAAAAACCTCTACATTATACAAATTTGGATAAACAAATTTCACTAAGTCTCAACCAATTCATTGAAAATTAACATATCTAACACTATCAACTGGTCTATCACTAGTATACAAATTCATACCAGTTATTTGAGCAACCGTAGGAGCTTTCATTTCATTTCTCGTATCAAAAGTTTTATAATCATACTCATAAGTATTTTTATAATTTCATCAAATTGTTATAGTTCCTCCAAGAACAGAAACTTGAGCACACTGATCATCTCTTACTGTTTGATTAAAGGAAGTTCAGTTTACTTTAATAGTTACCTTTTCACCATTATCAGGAAATTTATTTTTAAAGATATCAAAAAATTCAACATCACTATAGGGAATTCTACCATCTATTCTCTCTTGAGGAAAACAATATGAAGCAACTACTTCTTCCCCTGGAGAACTAAAACTTAAAGTCAAAAAATCAAGCGGGTCATTAACTGTCTTATAACCATACTGTAATTTTATTCTCTGGATACTGGAAAAATCTTTGTAGCCCAAATATGAATAACCAGTAGTAACTTCACCTCAGACAGTAAGTGGTCCATCGAGAGAAGATACTGTTCTTGAAGGTCAAATCAATTTAGCTCCAGCGATATCGTAAATCGGCCCTCCAGCCAATCCAGCAGGTGAACTAGTCACAGAAGGATTTCGAGTATATTTATAATCAAAGTTTTTTAGCGAAAGATTCCCATCAAAACCTGTGATATTAAGAGGAGTTACTCCACCCCAATAATACCAAAGAAATTTATCCATAGCCATAACTTGAGATTGACTACCATAGTCACTAGAACATTCAGCAGGTGGAGCTGGAGTGAAAGATCACTGATCTCTAATCTGACACTCTTGATAACACTCATTGAGTCAGTTCGGATCTTGTCTCGAATTATAGACAGCAATATCATCTTTAGATTTATCAAAATTATATCACTTATGAGCTTCGATTTGTCTATCATTTAAGCCATAAGAAGCACCTACAGACCAAAGAGAAGAATCAGTTTGAACATCACTTCCAGATATAATATCTTCGCCAGTCAAAACATCCAGAGAAGAAAAATTTTTATAACTACCTCTATAAATCGAAAGATCCTGAACACTATTTACATCAGAAGCTCTTTTTCAAAAATAAAAGTTTTCATATCTTCCTTCTAAAAGCAACTCTCAAAAAGTACAAGCTATAAAATTACTTCCCTGTACTCTATTTTTATATTTTTCATAAATCGTCAGAATAGGAATTTTCATAAAATATTTTTCCTGCTGAATTTTATCATCCAAAGCTTTTTCAAGCTTCATCGAAATTTCAGTAAGTGGCTGAGTAAAATCCTGCTCAGCTCAAAAATTTCATAATAAAAGTGCATCTTTAGAAACAATTTTTTCCAGATGCGAATCAAACTGCTTATATCTTCCACCAGCTAAAATATTGTCTCTAGCACGGCTCAAGGATAAAGTTCAAAAATTCTCAGAATAAGGTTTTACAAGTTCAGAAACCATTTTTTTGAGAAATAAAGTCGGTGTAGCTTGTGATGAAGTGGTAGCTGGCATCTGAGAAGCAGCAGCATTCATCGTAGTCAAATACTGAGCAGCCATCTGACTAGTTGGATCAGTTCATTGTGTATCAATAGAATTCAAATCAGTCATCAAAGCCGAAACTCCATCACCACTAGGTCACTTAAAATAATCAGGAATCAAATTAGTAAATCTATGAAATCAAACATCTTCAGAAAAAAGAAAATTATGAATATAGTAAGGTAAATTAGCAGAATTAAAACTTTTTTTAAGTTCTACAAAATCATCATACCAAATAGCTTTATCAATAAAAGCAGCCGGCTGAGCAGCATATTTTCTTAGTTTTTCAAAATAATCAAGATAAGCATTTGTTCAGCTTCCAAGTTGAATCAATCAATGCCAAATTTCTGGTACACTATAAGGTTTATCATTATATTCAAAAAACTGGCTCTTTTCATCGTAAACATATTTTTGATCACGAAAATCTACATAAGGAAAAACTGAAGGGAAAATAAATCAATTTTTTTTAACAACAGGGAGTGGCATATCACCTATCAAGACAATACCGACTAAATCACTAGTTTTATCTTTCACTCATTCAAAATACATATTTTCCAAAATCTTCACAATATCTTTTGCCTTAAAGTTTTTTTTATCCAAAGGCAATACCAAAGCTTTTGAATCAGAAAACTGAGATTGAAGATAATTTCTTGCATACCAAACTATTTCTTTTTTCAAAGATAGATCATCATAAAGATCAGCATCAACTACTACTGCTATAAGATGGTTAGGTGATATAGTTGGTTCAGCATTAGCAAATTTTGGCACAAAAAGAAATACATTAAGTAGCAAAGAAGCCACATAAATAGCCAAAAATGAGCTTATAGTTCTTTTATCAGAGAAAAAATAAAACATCACCCATCGACAAGAAAAAATAAAATCCTACAATGAGTATAATGATGCCGAAATGAGTGTCAAAGTATGAAAGCCTATAAAGTGAAAAAAGACTTTACAAAAGCAAAAAATAGAAGAAAAATAGCACATAAAAAAAATGATCAAAATTTTTGCAAAAAAAAATATTTTTAGTACAGTTATGAAAAATTTATTTCTCTGGAAAATATGAACACACAAACTGCAACAAATATAGCAAAAACAGCAGCAGATGGTACAAGTAGCGTCGTAGAAAATAACACTTGACGATTAGAACAGTATATCGGCGATGGACTTTTTGCATTTTTTGTAAAATTTGCAGGAGTTTTTGTTGTTGTCGTAGTGATGATTATGATTTCAAAAGCCATAGCAAGCATCATAAGAAAAAAAGTTATTGAATCGAGCATACTGGAAAACAAAAAATCAAGCGATAAAATAGGAGATCTTATAAGCGATGTTGTATTTTATAGTCTCGTAATTTTCTGCATATTTATAGGTTTTGAGCTTTTATGATTTGATGTAAGTTTATTGCTGTGATGAATCTCATTTTGAATATGATTAGCTTTCAAGGAAATACTAGGAAATATGATTGCTGGAATTATGATCTTATCAACAAAAGAAATTAAATTATGAGATATTATTGAAGTTCAAACAGATTGATGAGTTTTTTGAAGAATTGAAGAAATCACTATTAGATATACCACAATCAGAACATTAGATTTAAGACAAGTTATCATCCCAAATACTACTCTAATCACAGTTCCTATAAAAACTTATAGTGCTGAAGAAACTGTGAAAGTAAAAACAAAAATCAGAATTCACTACGATTCAGACCTAAAAAAAGCAGAAAAAGCCATAGTAGATTGATTAAATTCACTAGAGTTTACAGTAGATAAAGACAAAACAAAAGCTGTGCTCACAGAATACTGAGACAGCGAAATAATTATGACATGAATATTTTTCTTCAATCCAAATGCTTGATTATTACTAGAATATGCAGTCTGAGAAGCAAATCACAGAGTAAGAGATTACCTAGAACAAAATTGAATTGTCATACCATATCCACATGTTACAGTCACAGTAGATCACAACGATACCGATCTATTATGAACTATGGTATATGCAAGCAAAACTTTACATAAACAGTCACCATGAACAACTCACTAGCAAACAATCAAATCATAGAATCTTCACGACAAATATTGGAAAATCCAGTAATCAATTTTATGATAACACTTTTATCTGCTGCTATATCAGTTTTCATTTGATATATCATCATAAACTACATCACACAAAAAGTAAAACAAAGAATAGGAGAAAACTCACTAGAAGATAACGACGAATATCAAACAAAAATAGCAAATTTGATAGGCACAATAATTTTCAATATTTTAATGGTTTTCAATGTCCTCCTCTGATTTCAAATACTTTGATTCAAAGTAGGAGTTCTCATGGGATGAGTAGCATTTTGAATCTGATTTGCAATGCAACAAATACTAGGAAATATGATTGCTGGAATCATGCTCATAACAAATTCAAAATTCAAAATAGGAGATATTATTGAAGTAAAATCATTAAAAGTATTTTGAAAAATCCAAGAAATAAAGATCAGATATTCGATCATAAAAACCTTTGACAGAAGAAGAGTAATTATACCAAATTTACAATTTATGAATGAGTCAATCAGAACATTCAACTCAGAAAAAATAATTAGAGGTTACATAGATTTTTATGTTTGATTCAAAGATAATCTAGAAAAAGCAAAACAAATAATAAAAGATGAAATAAACAAACACGAATACACTATAGAAAAAGAATACACCAAAGTAGCTATAAGTGAATTTCGAGAAAGTGGAATTACATTAAGAGCATTTTTTTACTTCAATCCCAAAGGTTGAAAATCTGGATACATCATAAAATCTGAGCTAAGAAAATCGATACCTGAAATTTTATACGACTATAAAGAAATAAACTATCCTTACAATCATACTTCCATCAGCGTTGACCATAATGACCAAGATATTTTAGAAAGTATAAACATTCTGGGTAAAAATATATAAAAAAATCTGGAACCGAGTTAATCTCAGTATCCAGATTTTTTTATAGATTATTCATCACTATCATCAGCTTCCGTCATATCTTCAAGAACTTTTTCATCAACCACTTTTTTTCACATTCTAATTTCTTTAATTTTATTTTGAATATCAGTCTCCAAAGCTTTTCTAACTTTTTCATCAGTAAGAACCAAGTTCATAGCTTTTTCTTTACCTTGAACTTTTTGTCCAGCTACAGTATAAAAAGCTCAAGCCTTAGAAATAAGACCAAAAGCAGTTCAAGCTTCTACAATATCGAGAGCTTTATCAATACCCTGTTTCCATTTTACAGCAATTTCACAAGCTTTGAAAGGAGCAGAAATTTTATTTTTTACAATTTTTACTTTTGCATAATATCAAATTTGCTCTTTTTCTTCTTCTATTTTTTCTCACTTTCTAATTTCTAGTCTTTGAGAAGCGAAAAATTTCAAAGCATTACCTCAAGTTGTAGTTTCTGGATTACCAAACATAATTCCTATTTTCATACGAATCTGGTTGATAAAAATAACCGTAGTACCAGTTTTTGAAAGTATTCCAGTCAATTTTCTCAAACCTTGAGACATCATTCTCGCTTGAAGTCACATGTGAGAGTCTCACATATCTCATTCTATTTCAGCTCTTGGTACCAAAGCAGCCACCGAATCTATAACAATAAGTTTCACAGCTCCAGTTTTTGCCAACTCTTCAGCAATCTGAAGTGCTTGTTCTCAGTGATCTGGTTGAGATAACAAAAGATTATCAGTATCGACTCAAAGTAATCTAGCATAATGAGGATCCAAAGCATGCTCAGCATCAATAAAAGCTGCCAATTCTCATCTTTTTTGAACCTCAGCTATTGCATGAAGAGCCAAAGTTGTTTTACCAGAAGATTCTGGACCATAAATTTCTACAACTCTTCCTTCTGGATATCCTCCACCGAGAATAACATCCAAAATATAAGATCAGCTATGAAAAGTATTAACAAGTCAGACATTTCAGCTGTCTCACATTTTCATAATAGCACCTTTACCAAATTGTTTTTCAATGTTTTTTAAAGCTTCTTGTAGTACCTGGTTCTTTGTAGTCATCGTTTCGTAAAAAAAGTAAGTAAATAGTAATTCGTGTTTTAGTCTTTCTTCGTGTTAGTATTCATATCATCTTCTACAGAACCTGTCATTTGATGTCAGCTCGATTCAAGAACTTCATCGAGAATTCTTTCCACTTCTTCGTTAAATTCTTCATCTGAAACAATCTCACCAGACATTGTCATCTCCTGTTCATCCACTTTTTTTTGTTGAGTATCAAAGCATCCTGCTAACACAAACAGAGTCAAAAGGACTGTTCACAAAAAGATTTTTTTCATGAATGATTTCCAACAGAAAAGATAAAACAACCGTACCATAGTTATTAGAAAAAAAATTGCAATGAGTAAAGCAGTCAAAAAACAAGAGTAAATTTGACAAAAATCCTCTTTTAGATATAAAAAATAAAACATAAAAAATTTTTATTCTGGTTTAAAAATAAAAATATGACTTCAATTATAGCATCAATTTGACCAGCAACCAAATCTCCAGAAATTTTAAAAGAAGCCTTTGAAAACAATGTAGAAATTCTAAGATTTAATTTTTCTCACTTCAATCATAAAGATGCTATGGAATATATAAAAGTCATAGAAAATCTAAAAAAAGAAAACTATAAATTTAAAAAATTATGAGATATCGAGTGACCAAGCATCAGAATTTGAGTTTTATCATCTCCTAAAAACTATGAAAAAGGAGAAATTTTTTCACTCTTCAGCGACGAGAAAAAAGCAATTGGGAAAAAAGATTTACGATGTGATTACGATCTAGAAAAAGATGTAAGAATTGGTCAGATAGTAAGAATAGATTCATGACTTTTTGATACAGAAGTAGTAGAAATTAAAGATAGCGAAGTAATATTAAAATCACTGAATGACGGTACAGTGACATCGAGAAGACATGTAAATTTACCAGGAATTCACCTTCGCTTACCAGCTCTCAGTGAAAAAGACAAATCAGATTTGCTCTTTTGTATAGACAATAAATTTGACATCATAGCAATGAGTTTTACAAGAGATGCAGATTGAGTAAGACAAGTAAAAAATTTTCTCAAAGAAAATGGTGGTGAGAATATAGAGATAATGTGTAAAATAGAAAATCAAGAAGGCATAGAAAACATAAGAGAAATTGCCGACGCAGCAGACAGTATCATGGTAGCTAGATGAGATTTAGGTACAGAGTGTCCCTTTGAGAAAATACCAGAATATCAGATTTTATTGATAAAAACATCTAAAGAGAAAGGTAAAAAAGTTGTTGTAGCGACGCAGATGCTAGAAAGTATGATAAACAATCCTAGTGCGACCAGAGCTGAAATTGGAGACATTTTCACAGCAGTAACTCAAGGAGCTGACCATACAATGCTCTCTGGAGAAACCACCACTTGAAAATATGCCATGAATGCCATCAAGACAATGAACACAGTAATTCAAGAAGCAAAAAATTATATGAAAAACTAAGAAAAAACTAGCCTAAAAAGCTAGTTTTTTATATTTTTAGAAGTTTTCAATCAAGATAACCATAAATAATTGGAACTCAAGTTTGAAGTTCTAAAGAAGGAATTTCTTGATCTGAAATCGACTCAATATGCTTAATAATAGCTCTCAAACTATTTCCATGAGCAGAAACCAGGACATTTTTTCATTTTTGTATCTCAGGGAAAATTTTTTCAAGATAATAAGGAACTGCTCTTTTACAAGTATCTTCAAGACTTTCTCCTTCTGGAGGTCTTACAGAATAGCTTCTTCTCCACTGATGAACAAGTTCTTCACCATACTTTTGAGCAGTTTCAGCCTTATTAAGTCATTGCAAAGCACCATAGTGGCGTTCATTCAAAGCCATATCAGAATAAATAGGTATCTCATTAGGAGAAAATTCATCAGGATGTAAGCCTTTACCAGACATTCCAGATTCATTATGAAGAAAAATTCCAACACGCTTCTGTTCAGACAAAATAGAAAACAAAGTTTGTTGAGCTCTAACAAGTTTTGAAGTAAAAGCGATATCAACATCAAAAGATGAAAGTTTTTTAGCGCATTCTAATGCTTCCTGAATTCCTACAGGAGTCAAAGGAACATCAACCCAACCAGTAAAAACATTTTTAAGATTTCGCATAGATTGCCCATGTCTCACCAAGATCAAATAATTCATATAATTCTAGAAAAAGATAAACACATATCAGAAATAATAAACAACCTAAAAATAAATGCAAATTTTGACAAAAAAAGTTTTTTTTGTACAATAAAAGTGCAAATTTATAAAAAATTTATTATCTGAAAAACAAAAAATGTTTGATCAAAAAAAATTAGAAAAAATTCTCATAGTAACAAAAGACATCAAAGACATTAAAATTCAAGGAGCAACAAATATAGCAAAAGAAGCCTTCAAGATAATAAAATCAGAAACAGAAAATCAGTCTTTCAGTTCAAAAGAAGAACTTGAAAAATTTCTACGAGAATCATCAGAATTACTGATAAACGCAAGAGAAACTGAACCTATGCTGTTCAATGGCATGAAATATGCAAGATTCTCGTTTCAAAAAAACAAAGAAAAAAGTTTAGAAGAGCTCAAAAAAATTATTATTGATTCTTTTGATTTTTTTCTCAATTTGATAAAACAAGAAAAAATACAGAGAGCTGAAATAGGTTCAGAATTAGTAAAAGATTGAATGACAATTTTCACTCATTGCCACTCTAGTTCTGTCGTAGAGCTTCTTTTAAAAGCAAAAGAAAAAGAAAAAAAATTTATAGTATACAATTCAGAAACAAGACCTCTTTTTCAAGGAAGAAAAACATCAGCAGAATTAGTTTCATGAGGAATAGACACAACGATGGTCGCTGACTGAGCCTGAGCATATCTGATCAATAATTCAGTAGAAAAACACGTAAATATTAACATGATTTTTTTAGGAGCTGATGCCATAAAATTAAATGGAGATGTCATGAATAAAGTAGGTAGTTTTGCTATAGGGCTATCAGCATTTCATTCTCACATTCCGGTTTACATAGTAGGAAGCTTAGCCAAAATAGACACAGTAGACACAGTAGACATCGAAATGAGAGACAGCAAAGAAATTCGACCAGAAGCACCTGCATGATTAAAAATAGCAAACTATGCTTTTGACACGATACCAGCAGAATTTATCACAGGAATAATAACCGAATTTGGAGTCATAAAACCATCTGATTTAAAAAAAACACTAGAAGAAAAATATCCTCGAATGACAGATAAATAAAAAAATAAAAAAAATTTATTTCTGCAAAAAAGATGAAAAACAAAAAAAATTCATTCTATGCAAAAACAAAAAACATAGATATTATAGACTGAGATGAGCTTATTGCAGTCATTAGTAAAGAAGATTGAGAAAAGCACTGAATGCATGCAATGGACAAAGTAGCTCTTCGACATAAGTGAAAAGAAATTGTACTCAATGTCGATCTATCAAATCACCTTGTAAGACCAGGAGAAGTATGACTATTTGAAGATGTATATAAAAAATATAGCATTCCAGAAAACGAATCTGTAGAGTTAAAATATGCAAGAGCAAATCCGACATCTATAGAAGCAATCAGAAAAAAACTTTTAGGAGAAAAATTAACAGAACAAGAGATAGAAGCGATAGTTGATGATATCAAAAACAATAGACTATCAGACACGCATGTGACTTATTTTACAGCCTGTGGTTTCTTTTATAAAAGCGTCAACAATGAGCTAGTACGAATGACCAAAGCTACAGCCAAATCAGGAAATTGTTTTAATTTCTGAAAAAAAGCAGTCAGTAAATATTGTATAGGTTGAGTTCCCAGCAACGAAACTAGTATGATTATAATTCCTCTGCTCGCATCATTGTGAATCACAATGCCAAAATCATTTTCAAAAGCAATCACTTCACCAGCCGCAACTGGCGAGTGTGTCAGTGTATTGATGAACATTAAATTCACTCCAGATGAAGTAAAAAAATTAGTTAAAAAAAACAACAGCTGTCTAGTGCGATCAGAACCTCTCAATTTAGCGCCAGCAAACGATAAAATCATAAAAGTATCAAATGCAATTTCAATGGAACCATATTCCAGAATGATCAGTTCCATAATGGCAAAACAGCATGCAATGGGAATCACAGATTGCTTAATAGACATACCAGTTTGATCAACAGCAAAAATTCCGACACTAGAAATTGGAAAAAGAATAAAAAGACACTTCAGCTATATTTGAAAAAAATTAGGAATGAACATGAAAGTGCTTTTAACAGATGCTGATCAGCCAGTCTGAAAATCAATCGGTGCAGCACTTCAAGTCAAAGAAGTATTAGAAATATTACAACAGAAAAAAAACAAAAGTGAACTACTAGAAAAAAAAGCTCTCTTCTTAGCCAAAGAAATCCTAGAAATGATCTGATTTGCACACTGAATCAAAGCACAAGAAATAGTTGAAGAGTGACTAAAATCATGAAAAGCTCGAAAAAAAATGCAAGAAATCATAAAAATGCAATGAGGAAGAAATTGGAACATTAAACCAGACGAAATAAAAATCTGAGAAAAAACAAAAGAAATTAAAGCCACAAAAAATTGAGAAATAGACGAAATAGACATGAAACATATAAATACCATAGCGAGAACTTTAGGTTGTCCATTTGATCTAAAATCATGAATAGTACTTCATTTCAAAAAAAACAACAAATTCAAAAAATGAGAAATATTAATAACACTTTATAGTTCAGATGAGAATAAACTAAAAACAGCAATTAAAATGTTAGACAAAAAAAATATATATTCATTCAAAAAATAATAAAAAATTTATATTCTGATTTAAAAAAATGAAAAATCAAAAAACAATTAAAAAATCTATAAAAAATGTTCTATTCGCAAAAGTAAAACCAATAGACATAACAGATGGAGAAGAATTAGAAATAGTAATAAACGAAAAAGATGCTTTATTATATGGAATTACAAGTCACGACAAAGTCAGTGTAGTTTATTCTGGAGGAGAAATAGTTTTGAATGCTAGTCTCACCAATTCAGTAGTAACCCAAAAAACAGTATGATTAATGAAAGATGTAACAGACAAATACGGCATCAAAGATGGGGAAATGGTAGAAATTTTTTTCACAAAAAGTAGTTCATTAGCTGTTGAATCAATAAAGAAAAAACTACTAGGAAAAAAATTAAACTATAAAGAAATGTATGCAATTATAGACGATATTGCGAAAAACAAGCTATCAGATACTATGATAACTTATTATGTCTCTTCAAGTTATTTTTACAAAACAACAGATGAAGAGCTATATCTTACAGCAAAAGCGATGGCAGAAACAGGAAAAACAATAAAATTCCCTGGGATCGTAGTAGATAAACACTGTATTGGTGGAGTACCAGGAAACGAAACTACTATGATCGTAGTACCAATCATCACTTCACTCGGTTACACTATGCCAAAAACTTTTTCAAAAGCAATTACTTCACCAGCCGCAACTGGCGAATGTGTAGAGCTTTTAATGAATATTTCTTTTACAGAAAATCAGATTAAAAATATTGTAAAAAAACATTGATGAGGACTTTTTTGGTGATGAGGTTTAGCATTAGCACCAGCAGACGATAGAATTATCAAAGTTTCTTATCCACTCTCTATGCAATCATATTCAAAAATGATCAGCTCTATCATGGCAAAAAAATATGCAATGGGAGTAACTCACTGTCTCATTGACATTCCAATGGGACCTACAGCAAAAGTTACAAATAAAAAAGATGCAAATATGCTCGTAAAAAAATTCGAATTTGTAGGGAAAAAACTAGGAATGAAAATGAATATCCAAATCACAGATGCTAGACAGCCAGTTGGAAGTTGAATCGGAACAGGACTACAAGTAAGAGAAGTACTCAGAATTTTACAACAACATAGCAATAGACCAAAAGATCTAGAACTAAAAGCTATAAAACTAGCAAGCGAAATAATCAAAATGACTGGAATGGCAAAAGGAAAAAAAGCAGAAGAAATAGCTTGGAAACAGCTAAGATCATGAACTGCACGAAAAAAATTTCAAGAAATAATGAAAGCTCAATGAGGAAAAAATCTCACTATAAAATCAGAAGAAATTGAACTTGGGAAAGAAGCATACGAGCTCAAAACAAATAAAAATTGAGTAGTGAAACAAATAGATATGAAAATTTTAAACAACATAGCGAGAACTTTAGGTTGTCCATTTGACAATAAAGCTGGAGTTTATCTGAATCAAAAACTCAATGCAAAAGTAAAAAAATGAGATACGCTCTGTACACTTTATAGTAGCGACAGCAATAAACTTAAAATGGCACTAGAAATGTTGAAAACTGATTCCATCTATGAAGTCAAATAAAGTATACTCAATCAACATAAAAACAAAAAAGCTCAAGAGATTAGTCTCTCCGAGCTTTTTTTATCATAAACAAAAAACTAAATAAAATTGTATGTCGTCTCCCATATAGTCTTAACAGTAACATCAGACAAAAAAGCCACATGAGGAGTAATAAAAAAGTTATCAAGATGAGAAATTTTTGAGATTCATTCAAGACTTTCATTTTTAACTACATCCAGTGCTACAAAAGAAAATTTATTCTGGTTTTCAATCAAAGCATCTTCATCAATCAAACTTCCTCTAGCAATATTAACAAGTCATATTCACTGTTTCATCAAAGAAATAGTAGTAGAATTAATCATATTTTTATTCTCTTCAGACGCATTACAAGCCAAAATTATGAAATCTGATTTTTGCAAAATATCACCAAAAGAAGCATAACGAAAACTCATTTTTTCCTCTAATTCAGCCTGAGGAAAAAGGTCATGAGCCAGAATCTTTACTCCCAAAGGTAAAAGCATAGAAATAATTTGCTGTCCAATACGACCAGTTCAAATTACTCCGACAGTTTTTCAAGCCAAATCAATAATTCAAGGAATATCATAAGAGAACGAACCAGAACGAGTTATTAAAACACTATCCAAAAGTTTCCTAGCTCCCATCAAAAAAAGTCAAACAGCATGAGTAGCAATCACATGAGGACCATAGCCAGGAATGGAACAAATCTCAATACCATTATGAACACAAAATTCCCTATCAACATGATCAGTTCCCACACTTCTACAAATAATTTTTTTTAAACGAGGAAAAAATTTAAGAATATCTGGACTAATACGAGAATGAATAAAAATAGAAATAACTTCAACTTCATCATTAAAAAAATAATTTTCTGGTTTTAAACTATAAGAAAAATACTGATCAGACAATCTACGATAAGGAGCATCTATTTTATCTTGAACATCAAAATGGAACACAGTCATAGTCTATCAAAAAAAATGTAAATAATCAAAGAGCATATAAACCAAAGGACTAAGAAAAAAAGCCAATAAAGTACTTGAAAAAACAGCGACTGCCATTTTATGATAATCCAGATTTCGATGCTGAGCAATAACAATAGAATTAACACCCAAAGGTTTCATAGCAATAATGAAAAAAACACGATAAATATTTTCATAAAAAAGATGAAAAAAATACTGATCAAGAACTATGAGAAAAACAATAAACAGTGGCCAGATTAAAAATTTTACAGAAAGCATATAAGCGACAAATTTAAAATCAAAATCTGATCGATCAACATGAGCAAAAGAAATTCAGACTAAAAGCATACCAATAATAACAACAGCTCCAGTAAAATAATTACCTACTGTCAAAAACAATCCAGACAGCTGAAAATCAAAAGCACGAAGCAAAAGACCAAAAATAGAAGCATACAAGACAGGTAGTTTAAGAATATTTTTTAGTCAATTTTTGAGAGAAAGAGAATGTTTAGTAGAAGAAGCCAAATACATTCCAAGAGTATTTTCAAAAAATGCAAAACCAAGTCAAATAGCAACTACGATAGTTACAGCATCACTTCAGACAAACAACAAAGCCAAACTCATACCAAAAAAGAGGTAATTACCTTGACCACTAGCGAATCAGATAAGTTTTCTAGTAGCATCATCAAAAAAATATCAAGACAAAAAATAGGAAAACAAAGAAATAGAACAAGCCAAGATAAAGAATAAAAAAGGAAGAATAAATCATTCTGATCATAAAGAAGCATTCATAACACTTTTACAAATCACTACTGGAATAATAATATAGAAAAGCAATCTAGTAAGAGATCTTTCGGTAATTCAAAAAAATCTTCAGCCTAAAAAACCTAAAAAAATCAAGAAAAAAATAGCAAACATATCAAAAAAAAGATTCATTTATCTATGAGATTGTAAAATAATATCAAGAGCTGGAAATGTATCATAAGCCAAGAAACTAAGCATTGCTCAGCCACCAGTACTAATATGATCAAATCAAAGAAATCCTGCCTTTTGAAGTACAGAAATACTGTCTCCACCACCTATCATTTTATAAGCATTCTTATTTTTCAAAACACTAGCCAGGATTTTCTGAGTACCAGCCATAGTAGATTCCCACTCATAAACTCAAAGAGGTCAATTAACAAGGATACTATGAGCAGACTGCAGAACTTCATCAAAAATTTTTACAGTATCTCATCAAATATCTACAGCAATTTGGTCAGAAGGAATGGTCTGATGATTACAAACAAAAAGTTTTTCACCTGGATCTTTAAATTCCGTCACAGTCATATGATCTATCGGCAAAATAATTTTATCACCATATTTTTGAAGAATTTCCTTAGCAACTTGTAACTTATCCTCCTCTACCAGACTCTTTCAAATCTCAATTCAGTTAGCCTCCAGCAAAGTATAAGCCATAGCTCATCAAACCAAAATCGCATCAGCTTTCTCAGCCAAAGCTTTCAAGATATCTATTTTCTCAGAAAGTTTTGCTCCTCATAAAACAGCCACAAAAGGTTTAGTAGCTTGAGAAAAGTTTTTCAGAGAGTGAACTTCTCTAAAAAAAACTGGCCCCAAAAAACTCGGTAAAAAACGAGCAACATCAAAAGTACTTGCTGATTCACGATAATCAGCAAAAGCATCATTCACAAAACAATCAAATCACATTGCTAATTTTTTAGCAAACTCAGCTCTCTCAGTCAAGTTATCAGACTCCTCTTCTTTAAAAAATCTTATATTCTGCAAAAAATAAACACAATCAACATCAGAATGAAGTACTTTTTCATTCACTTCTGAGATACTAGTTAAAAAAACTACTTTCTTGTGAACTCCATCTTGATCAAATTTTTCCTGTAAACTACCAACAATTTTTTCGAAGCTAAAACGAGTTTCCTGATTTTTTGGTCTACCAAGATGGGCAGTTATCAAAAGCATCTTAGCTCCAAGAGCCAATTCTTTAATCAAAGGATACGATTCAATGAATCTAGAATCATCAAGCATTTCAGCCTTTTCATTAGTTGGTACATTTAAGCATGTTCTGAGAAGAATTTTTTTTTGATCCAGAAATTGAATATTTTTATAAAAAAGTTTTTCAAGATCTGATTGAGAAATTTGATACATGAGAAAAATATAAGGATAAAACTAAGACTTATATGAAACAACAAGATCAAGCAAGTCTACCATTCTATTTGAATATCATCGCTCATTATCATACCACCCAGCAATCTTAAAAAATCTATCATTAAGCTGAACAGCAGCTCCAGCATCATAAACACAAGAATGACTATCATGAATAAAGTCACTAGAAACAACAGGTTCATCAGTATAGCTCATAATTCCAGCCATATAAGTTTCACTAGCCTTTTTAAAAGCTGCATGAATTTCTTCGAGACTCGTAGCCTTAGTCGGCTTAAAAGTCAAATCAACGAGAGAAGAATCTCCCACAGGAACTCTATAAGAAACGCCAGTAAGTTTTCCATTCACAGCAGGAATGACCTTTCCTACCATCTTCGCAGCACCAGTTGTCGTTGGAATTATATTGAGTGCAGCAGCTCTTCCTTCACGAAATTCTTTACGAGAAGTTCCATCTACAATAGCTTGAGTTCCAGTATAAGCATGAATTGTAGACATGAGACCTTCTTCAAGTCATATACCTTCAGTTAGCAAAACATGAACCATCGGAGCTAAACAATTAGTTGTACAGCTAGCATTGGAAACAATTTGTTCTCCAGTATATTCAGCATTATTAACACCCATAACAATAGTTTTCACATCTTGATCAGACGGAGCAGAAATAATTACTTTTTTCGCACCAGCTTCAATATGCCCCATAGCATCATCCTTTTTCGCAAAAAATCCTGTAGATTCAATAACCAGATCAATTCAATACTCTTTCCAAGGGAGTTCACGAGGATGAGCTTTCAAAGCTACTGTTTTTAAAGTGTGATCACCTATCTGAATAGTAGAATCGTCAAGCACTTTAACATTTTGTTTTAGTCTACCATGAACACTATCATATTTCAAAAGATAAGCAAGATTATCAGCTGGCACCAAATCATTAATTACTACCACTTCCACTTTCCCATCAAGAAAATTTCTCTCAAGTAAAGCTCTGTAAACCTGTCTACCAATTCTACCAAATCCATTAATCGCAATTTTTGTTGTCATTTTATATTTTTTTAAAAAGTTAAATATTTTTTTAATAATTTTTTAATTTTTTCTTACTGCTTTGAAACTACTGCACAAATCTGCAAAAACTTTTTAACATCCAAACTCGCACCTCAAATCAGCAATCATTGAACTTCTTTACAAGCGATAATTTGCTGAACATTTTCTGGATTTACACTTCATCAGTATAAAAGTCTAGATCACTTATCACCAAGCTGAGATCTCAAAAAAGTGTGCACTTCAGAAATATAGTCCTGAGTCGGAACTTTTCCAGATCAGATAGCCCAGACTGGTTCATAAGCTACATCAAACTCTCCAGCAAGTTTGGTATCAGAGGTAATACTAGCAAGCTGTCTAGACAAAGTAGACTGAGTTTGTCATTGTTCATAGTCTTGTAAGCTCTCTCCAATACACAAAATTGGTCTCAAGCCTGCTTCTATAGCCAAATAAAATTTTTGTTTAACAATTTCATCGCTTTCTCAAAAAAGCGTTCTTCTTTCAGAATGACCCACTAAAACATAATCACATCAGATCTCTTTTAAAACAGCAGGACTGCTTTCTCAAGTAAAAGCACCAGCATTCTGAGTTGCAGAATTTTGAGCTGCTAACTTCAAGAGATCAGACTGATTAAATCTATGAAAAGTAGAAAGTAGACACTGCATAGGAGCTATAAAAACATCCATTGTATCATGAGCTTTATAAACACTCTGAAAAGCAGAAATAAAACTCTTAAGTTCCCAAACTCCCATATTCATTTTAAAATTTCCACCTATTAAAAATTTTTTCATCTGGTGAATATAAAAATAAAAATAGACACTAATTAAGTCTAAGAATTTTTGCATAAAGTGCAAATTTTCAGACACTTTTTTGACTTTATTTTTTTTTTAATTATAATTTAGCAGTCAGTTATTTTAATTCAAAAAAATAAATGGAAGAAATAAAAAAACTAAAATGAATATTAACAGATCTTGATGAAACACTTTATTCATATAATCCAGCAAATAAAGCTTGATATAAAGCTCTATTTAGTCATATAGAGCAAACAGAAAATAAAAAAACAATAGAAATAGAACACGCTTTAGAAGAAGCCAAAAATATAGTGAAAAGAAATTGTGAGCACCAAGGAGCTTCACACTCCAGACTACTCTATATTCAATATATGGTAGAAAAACTACTTTGAAAAACAGACACGAAAAAAATAATAGAGCGAAATAAAATTTATGACACAGCATATTTGGAAGCAATGACACCATTTCCAGGAATGATCGACTTTTTAACTCAAGCAAAAAAAAACTGATTAAAAATCTGTATCATAACTGATCTAACTGCCGAAATTCAATTTAAAAAAATAATAAGACTTTGACTAGAGGATATCATAGATTTCATAGTCACTTCAGAAGAAGCTGGTGCTGAAAAACCAGCCACAAAAAACTTTGAGATGGGACTAAAAAAATGTGGACTAGAAAAATCAGAAGTCTGTATGTTATGAGATAGTACGACTACAGACATACCTTGAGCACAAGCCGCATGAATCAAGAAAATTTTTCATAAAGTGATAGAAAAAAAATGAGAAACTCCATGAGCCATACAGTATGAAACTTATCAAGAACTTAAAAAAATATTTAACTTTTAAATCAAAATTTAGAGTCACAACAAAAAATATTTAAGGTAACAAGTTAAGTTTTTTAAAATTTGACAAATCAAAAAAAAAGATATAATAAAAGAGTGAAAATATTTAACTACTAAAAAAATACAAAAAAATGACACTTCAAGATGAAAAATTTATGAGCAAACAATGAGAAAAATGAGTTCTGGATAATAAATCACTAAAGTATAAATGCCATTGGGAAAAAACTCCAGCAAACATTCCTGAAGATATATTTCAGGAACTTAATAGACGAAGAAGAATCTTATACAACATGAAACTTATCTGAATCTATCCAAACAATATCTGATATGGAAATGTGAGTATCAGAAAACCAGGTACGAATCAGTTTTATATCTCAGGAACATCAACAGGTAGATTGACAGAGTTGACACCTGAACATTACTGTCTAGTTTCAAAAGTAGAAGCAAAAGATAATCAGCTTTACTGCGAAGGACCTATTGAAGCATCAGCAGAATCAATGACTCATTCAGCCGTGTACGAATCAGATAGCACTGTAAATGCCGTCATTCATATTCATAATTTCAGCACTCGAAGTACATACATGGACAAAGTACCAACAACAAACAAATCAGTACCATATGGAACTCCAGAAATGTCAGCTGAAGCAGCTAGAATGTTTAGAGAAACAAATGTAAAAGAAACTAAGTTTTTTGTAATGGGAGGCCATGAAGATGGAGTAATGTCTTTCGGAAAATCAATGGATGAAGCAGGAAGAATGATCGTAAAATATTTTTCTCAGATAGAAAATCCAACCTATGCTTGCGATGGTAAACACCAAGACTAGTCCATAAAATAAAAGAAAAATCAGCTCAAGAGCTGATTTTTTTTATAAATTATTAGAATAATAAATTATTAGAATAATAAATTATTAGAATAATAAATTTTTTGAAATAAAAAAATCCCAGAAAGGGAAATTACAAGAATTTGGAGGACACGAGATTCGAACTCGCGGTACCTTTCAGTACACACCCTTTCCAAGGATGCGCATTAAACCACTCTGCCAATCCTCCAAAAATCAACAGCAAGATAGTAGTCAATAAATCTAGATATACAACAGAAAAAATCTTAGATTACCCCAGAGTAATCAGCTTGAGAATTATGAAGCATAGGATTATAAAACTTAAAAAGAAGAGAAACAATTTCAGCTGTATCAAGTCTTTCTACATCCATCCCCAATGAACTAAGACCATCAACAACAAGAGAACATCTTGTATCCAAATATGTTTTATTTTTTACAAAAGACCTATATCTGCTAATAATTTTTTCAGGAGTTTCAGTCGAATCTAATACAGCCATAAATTGAGAAAACCAAGATTTACTAACACCAGAATTATCATCTCAATCACTATAATAAGGCACTACAACATAAAATTCTTTAGTATAAATGAGACCTTGCTTCAAATCAATTGTTTCCAAAAATTGCAAATAATTATCACTCTGTGCCTTCAAAACAGCATTCTCTATAAGAGAAACTTTTTGTCTCATATAGCCAATATACTGGGAAAGATCAAGATATGAATTACGAATCAAGATTTGAACAGGAAATTCTAATCAATTTAAAAATCTTCTATACTGCTCTATAACTACCTCCTGTTCTTCAGCATTTTTTAAATCAAGATTAAGTCAAGAAACTTTCATAATAGCTCTAATTGATCAATCTTTCATTAAAACAGTATTTCCTCTAATTTCAGAAAAAGGAAGCATCGTTTCAGTATTAAAAATTTTATCTCAACTTGATTTTATAATAGATTGTTTTTCTTTTGTCAGAGAAGCCATGTAAGTAGTCTATAAAAATAAAAATTAGATAACACTCACTTGAGTAAAAACAGTAAACAAATAGCTAATAATAAACCAGCTTAAAAAAAGAATCCCAAGTGCAATAGCTGTACCTCTCACCATCTGCTTCGCCTTATTAAATCATTTTTCCTGTTCAGCAAAAAACATACCATAAAACCCATAAATCAGTACAATAACAGCAATAAAACTAACAAGTCATAAAAAATAATTAACTACATCTCTAACATAAGCACTAGCTGGTTCATCTCCATAGGAAGCTGGCAAAGGAAATCAAATTGCTTCGAGAAGTATACCAATAATACTGTTAGAATTATCTACGACAACATCGTTAAAAACTTCTCAAATCTGATGGCTAGTATTAGCCTCTTGCGGACTAACTTGCACAAACGGAAAAGGTGTTTGTTGCATAAATCAAACTCACAAAAAACCGAAAGAAGCAAACAAAATGGAAATCAAATATTTCATAGAAATCACAGTAAAAAATAAATTAAGGAAGAATAATCCAATTAAGAACAGCGAATATCATACTCACTACAAACCAACTCAAAGCCATACCAGCAATAGCAATAGCTGCATACTGAACTCCTTGTTGTCACTTTTTAAATTGTCAACTATCTCAAGCAGCAGTAGTCATCAAATATCCGTGATAAATAAGATAAAGCAAAGCAATAAAACTTACCATTCACAGAAAATAATTAACAATATTTCTTACAAAAGAAAGCGTCTGAGATTGAGCAATTTGAGAATCTGTAATAGGTTGATCAAAAACAAGATTATCAATACCCTGTCAAACCGCAGTAGTTCATTGTCTCAAAGGATTATCCAAGTCATCAGCCTGCAAAATATTATCCTGCACATTATAAGGACAATTAGTAAACTTATCAACTTGTCCCAAAACAACAGAAGTTGGACATGGCTGAGCATAAGAAAATCCAAGCATCAAAGCCACAAAAACAACAACATTCATAAAAATTTTTTTCATCTGACAATCAAACAGAGTAAAATCTTTAAAATCTTGAATCTATAAACAGTTTATACAGGAATTTTTTTTTGTCAAATTTCTACAACTTCTATTTGTATTATCATCAAAAAAAATTATATAGCAGCTAAGTCTTAGCTATTAATAAGGTAGAGAAAGACTTTTTACAATTTTTTTTCAAAATGACAAACAGTGTAAAATTATTCGTAAAAAATTTAGAGTGGCATGTATCAGACGAATCACTCAAAGACTTTTTTGCTCAGTACTGAGAAGTTATCTCTGTAAACATCCCTAGACCAGGAGGAAGAAGTAAAGGTTTTGGTTTCGTAGAATTTGCATCAGCAGAAGCTGCAAACAAAGCATTTAGTGAAGCAAACGGAGTTGAACTTGAAGGTAGAGCACTCTCAATCCAAGAGTACGAAGAAAGAGAACCACAAGAAAGACAAATTGATCCTAAAAAGCTTTTCATAAAAAACCTAGATCGAAACACTACAGAAGAAGAGCTATCAGATTTCTTTGGACAATATGGGAAAGTAGTATCAGCAAGCATCCCTCAGTTCGAAAACAAAAGTAAAGGCTTTGGTTTTGTAGAATTTGAATCAGAATCAGATACACAAAACGCTCTCGAAAAAAGTAAAAGCCAAGAAATCAAAGGTAGAAAAATCTTTGTCTACCCATACTCTCAGAAATAAAACAAAAAACTGCTCATCAAGGGCAGTTTTTTTATTGATTCTAAAGATAAACTCCCTATACTAAACAACAGAAAAAGTTTTTATTCTGCCAAAAAAATGACAATAGAACAACTACTAAGAAGAAGAGATTTAGAAAATAAAAAAATTTTGGAAAAACTAATTTGCCATTACCAAAAATTTTCCAGAGAAGAAATTTTTTTAAAATCAGAAGAAATAATTTTTCCTGAAATAATTGAAAAAATAGAAAGAGATTATCGATCATACCAAAAAGATAAAAAACCACTAGAATATATTTTATGATTTGTAGAATTTTCTGGGCTTAAATTTAAAGTTTCTCCTGCCACACTAATACCTCGTCCAGAAACAGAATATATGTTGGAAGCAGTAAAAGAACATTTAGAAAAATCATGAAATTGAGAAAAAAGAGTTCTTTTAGATATTGGTACTGGTTGCGGAGTTTTAGGCCTATCAACCTATAAAAGATTTCAAGAAATTTTTTCTGAAGCATATTTAAGCGATATTTTTGAAAATGCCCTCGAAATAGCAAAAGAAAATAAACAATATTATTTCCCTGAAGAAAACCAAAAAATAAATATTGTAAAATCAAATTTATGTGAATTTATAGTAAAAAAACCAGAAATCACAAAAAATAAAAAAGTTATTTTAATTGCAAACCTCCCCTACATCCCAGAAGAAACTTTCGAAAACAATGTGGAAGAAAATGTAAAAAAACGAGAACCAAAACCAGCTTTTGTATGATGAGACGACGGTCTAGATTATTACCGCCAAATGTTTGATCAAATACTATCATTAGAAGAAAAACCAGAATCTTTAGATTGTTTTCTAGAAATGATGACTCGACAACGAGAAATACTCCAAAAAGAATACCCACAGTTCCATTACTCTCTCCAAAAAACATTCCACTTCAACATCATCATACTTTCTGCATCTCTCTAAAGGTATTCTCATTATAATCGACAAAAAAACTCTCAAGCCCTAGAGCAAGAGAGTTTTTTCTATTTCGTTCCCTGAGCCTGTCTATCGCAGACAAGTTTACCAATCATGGTTGGCCTGTCGAAGGAAAAGGGAGATCGAAGAGAAGTTCTGAAAACAGTATCGTATAGTTACTATTTAAGCTTAAAGACTACAAGCTGACTACCTCACCCAAGACTTTGTGACAAGAATTGTTGTAAGAACTGTTGAAATCTAGCTTTATTATCTTGAACTGGAGAACTCATCATATCATAAAGATTAAGATACTGAATCATGATAAATCTTTCATCTTCAGTCATCGTATCAAGCTGAGCAAAAAGCGTAGGCTGTTTTCTATCTGTGAAGAACTGTGCAGCAGCAGACTGTAGTTTAGCTTCATCAATTACTTTACCATACACATCAGCTATATCACCAATAGCTTTACCATCCTGCATTCTATAAGAAAAAATACTAGCAATACGATTCACAAGATCTTGAGATTGAGCAAAGAACCTAGCAACCGACATTTGAGCTCTTACCAAGACAGTTTCATCAGGAGAAAGCCCAGGAAAGAAAGAAGCAAATTCATCATCACTTAAGCTAAAAGCATACTTAGCACCAATATTATTTGTAGAAAATAATTCTATATAACCATCTTGAACCAATTTAACCAAAATAGTCATAGCACCATTATCTTCAATACGACTAGTAACAGGATTTATCTTAGCAAAGAATCTATTAAATAAAGTCTCATTACCACCTCACATAACCACAGTTCAAATATTCGGATCAATAACTAAATATTTCAAATTCTGATCTTTGAGTCTTAAGTAAGTTTTACAAGTATTATTGTCTGAAGCCTGCTCCCAAAACCAATGAAGCATTCAATCTTGTTTAAGTTTCTTTTGATTTTTCAAGAAATATTGAAGATATGTTCCAGCAATAAGTACACCATCAGTATCCTTTCTATCTTGAGTCTCTTTAATAATTTTATTATAGTGAGGAAATTGAAGATCAAAAACATCTTTTGAGGTAAAAAGATGATCTACCACTTGTTGAGGTTGGTAAGAACTTCCACTACTAAAAACAGTTTTATATCACTGATTCATTCTATACCAAACAAAAGGTCAACTACCTCACTGAGAAGCTATTCTAAAAAGATTCAAAGAAAGTTGAACAAAACACCAAAAAAGAAAAACAGCAAGCAGAGAATAATAAGCAAGCCTTTCATAAGAACTAGAATCTTTTGCTTTCAAATCTAATCAAAGATAATAGAAAAACATCAAAACAGCCAAAATAGTCCAGACAATCATTCAAATACCATACCAAACAATTCCTCATCAAATAATCCACCAAATAATCCAACCAGCAAAAGCAACACCAGCTACTCAAACAAGTTCACGATGTTTTTGAAGAATTCCATAAATAAGACCTAAAACCACAAAAAACATACCAAACAACCAAACAAATCAAATATCAGTATAATAACTACTTAAATTTTGAAGAGATCGATTGAAAGTTACATTAAATGGAACCAAAAGTTTATAGGGAACAAAAACAGTATCAGCAGTCACTCTTACAGCATTTTCAGCAATAAAATCATTCAAAGCTTTAATCTGATCACGCATCTGTAAAATAAATTCTTCTGAAGCTTTACCAGTAAACAAATTTATTTTTTCATCACTAAGAGCAGTTTTTAAAATATCATATCCTGATGAATTTTTATTCAATTGTGGCAAAAGAGTCGTCAAAACATTCTTATCAAAGTTATTAACTGCTCCAATATTTTCACAAAGCAACTGAGCAGAACTATCAAAAGAATAACATCATTGCATAAAGAAAACTGATCGCCAGACATTTTTAAATTCTTTTTGACCATAACCAATATATCTTCCAACATCTTCATAAGTTCCATTTCAAACTGCAGTTCTCAAACCAGTATATAAAGAACCCGTTCATCCCTTTAAAGATTCCAAAGAACATGAAACCAAAGCATCATCAGCAACAACAGGAGAAATATGTCAAACATCAAGAACTACATTATTTGCAACCAACAAAATAGGTTTTCTCTGAGATACAGTACTACCCAAAAGAATATTTTTCAAAAGTGTTGACGGAGAAAAATCACCCTTAAGATAAGCATTATAAAGTACTTGCGGTCCCTTAAAAGCCAAAAGTGAAAGAAAAACAACACTCACCCAAATAAGAAGAAGTTTAATATAATAAAGCTTTTTCTTAAAAGATCAAAGAAAAACACCAGCTATCGTCGAAAGAAATCAAAGTCCCAAGAAAAGTTTTCACTCATTTGGGGTAACAAAATCTCTTGCTGTTAAAACTTGAAACACACTAACAATTCAAAGTGCAATCAAAGCTCATCACACCAAAACAAAACCTCAAAGAAAGAAATATGAAAGTAATAGACCGAAATTCATAACATCTAGAAAAGCTGTTTGTTTAGCTAATGCTGCTGCTGCAAAAATCACTGCAGAAATAATAATATATTTTATCCCATCCTGTTGAAAAGAAAGATCAGTTTGGTTATTTTTCAAAGAATTTAAAGCAAAAAACCCTGAAAACATTCAAAGAATAGAAAGAGAAAGAACACCAAGATCAGTTTTATTATCAATAAAAAGCAAAAAAGCTCACATTCAGCTAGTCAACCAAAGAAGAATCAAAAACCAGCCTAGATAAAAGAAAACATCCTTAAGCATAGCAAGATAATCTTTTGGTTCTCAAGATTCTATTTGCAAATCTTCTTTCCCACCGACCACAAATCTCAAAACCTCATTAACTAAACCAAGTCAAAAAATAAGAACAAAAAGTCAACTTAAAAAATTCATCTGTACAGCAACTGTATCTGGCGATATCCAAAACCAAGACTTCAAAGGTTGCATCAAACTAAACCAATAGGCAATATAAGCATACCAAAGTGGTACAGATTGAGCTCATTCAGACCAAAGCACTCAATGATTCTCAGACCATATTTTTGGCATATACATATAAGCATGATTAGCATCCCAAGCCGTTGGATAAGGTATATAAGCCAAATTAAAACCATAATAATAATAGACAAAACTCAAAACCACAAGCAACAAAAGAGAAAAGCTAAAGAAACTCATAGAAGAAAGATTTTTCCCATTCACCAGAGTTAAAGTTTTTATAGTTTGAAATTTATCAAGGACAATATGAGAATAAAGCAAAAGATTTTCTTTTTGAAGAAAAGCAAGTCACACAAAAGCAATAACAATCAACCAAGAAACCAAAGGATAAAAAAGTTGAGTAAGGAGCAAGAAATAAACTACGAGCATAAAAAGAACAATCCCAAGACCTAAAGAAAGAAGACCTGTCTCAAAAGTTACACGAGTAAGTTTAAGAACTTTTTGTAAAACAAAAGATCCGAGAGAAAGTACTCCAATGAGAAAAACAACCCCCAGAGCAAAAATAAAAAAGCTATTCAACGCAAACATAATAAGTCCAGATCCAATAAGTTGGTCCTTAATAGCAATCCAGCTCAAGCCAAATAATAAAATTCAAGAATAAATAGCCAATGCAAAATAATCTAAACGAATTTTCTTACTAAAAAGAAGATAGCTTGTTGGTATAAAAGCAGCCACTAAAACCATTAAAAGAGTTGACCAATTAGTTCCATCAGCAAACATAGTATTATAGTAAGTATGATTTGCCATAAAAGCACTAAAAGTCTCAAAACCAAACAACACTAGAAAAACCAAACTGATACCAAGAAAAATCTTTTGTTTCATCTAAAAAAATAATAGTATAAAAACTTAAAGTTATAATGACTTATTTTTTTCCTTTATCAGTGAAAAAGAAATGCAAAAGCTCAACTGTCACTGGGACATTAAGAAGAAGAATCATAAACATATTAACAAGCATCATAGCACCAAAACCTTTAAATACATTAGTTCCCATAGAAAAAAGCAAGAAAGCTATCAAACCACTACTTAAATTACCATCTCTAATAGCAGACCAACTTCTCTGATATCCCAAATCAATAGCTTGTGAAAAAGTTTTTCCTGATTGTTTCTCTTCAAGAACTCTTTCAAAAATAAGAATATTTGCATCTACTGCCATACCCAAAGTAAGAATTATAGCTGCGATTCCACTAAGAGATAAAGCATAATCTGTAATTTTGACTACTGCAAACAAAACAATAACAAAGATCAAAAGAGTAAACAAACCAACAAGAGCTTTCTTTAAACCATACATCAACCAGAGCATAAAGAAAATCAAAACAAATCCAACAGCACCAGCAATTAAAGCTCATTGAATAGCATATTCTCAAAGACTAGGAGAAATTTTTTCCTCATTAGCAACAATTAATTTTACTGGCATCGCTCATTCATTGAGAGAAGTAATAAGTTCTTTAGCTGTTTCTACAGTAAAACCTCATTCAATTTGAGCTGTTCATCAACAAATTTTATCATTAATTTTTGGGGCAGTTTGTAAATTTCATCATACAAAAATAGCCATCTGCTTACCAATATTTTCAGCTGTAATATTACAGAAAATTTCTTTTCCTTTATCATTAAAACTAATTTCTACAACTGGTCTACCAAGTTGAGATTGATTAATTGAAGCAAACTTAAAGAAAGCTCCATTTAAAATCTCTGAAGTAGCGCTATCTTTAGCACTTACCCAGCTATTTTTATTTCTCACAAACACCTCTTCAAAAGAATAAAGTGTCTCAAATTGGATAGCATCCTGAAATTTTACATATTGAGGTTGAGAAACAGCATCAATAACTGCAATATCATAAAGTTTTTGGTCAGCTGCTTTTGCGGCACTTATTTTCAAAACATAATACCCATCAAACTGATCAAATAAATTAACACCAACTGAAAGTTTTTTATCTGCTCCAATATAACCCAAAATAGTTTGTTCATCTTGCCATCACTGAACTACATTCAAAGAAGAATCTACAGAAACATTTTTTTCAAGACTTGCTTTCATTTCAAGAGCTTTTTGTTCTGCAAGAGCAAGATCTTGAGCAATTTCAGATTGATTTTTACCAATCATCTGAGGTTTTTGTATTTTATAGAGCTGTACATTATAAGCTTGTTGACCAGAAAAAATCAACCCATTATTATAAGTTAAACTTCTAGCACTTGGATTATAAAGATATTCTCAAACCTTTATAGAAGATTGTTGAGATTGAGAAGCATCTCTCACAGTAAGATTTTGAGCCAAAGCAGCATTTTTAAAGCGTTCCTTAGAAAGTGTAGTAACAGATTTCTTAGTCACTCAAAGAGATTTAACCACTAAGTATCCTTCAAGATTTTCAGTCACAGTAGCACCTGAAGCATCTACAGAAGAAACTTGATGATATAATCAAGCCAATACTCTATCTAAAACTTGACCAGATGAAAGATTTTGTAAAACAGTAAGATTTTTTGCGTAAATAGCTGGCAATTCAGAAAGAGTCACCTGAGAATAATTATTATAATAGACATCATCAGACCCTCTACCTTCAGTAAGAGACTGAAATTGCTGAGGATTTTTAGTCACTGAAACCAAAAAGTTATCAGCCAAAGATCTTCTCTTAGCCAAAAGCTCTGGAGTCGGTTCTTGCTCATTAGCAAGTTTAAATTCAAGCTCAACAGTTTTTCAAATAGTTTTTTTAGCCTCCTCTATGTCTTTAAGTCATCAAATTTCAACAATCACATAATCCTCACCATTTATATACTGGACAAAAGAATTATAATCGCTTACTCCAAGAGCAGAAATTCTAGAATCAATATTTTTCAAAATAATATCCAAAATTCTTTTTCTGACTTGATTATACTCAGTAACATTCGAGTAAAGTTGTTTATATTCAGCAAAATCAGCTTTATAGCTAAATCTTACTCATCAAGAAACATCAAGACCTTTTCTAAAATAAGAGACACCATTACTCGTCAAAGTAAAATAGCTCTTACCAGTGTCTGAATCAGTCTTTTTCCCGACAAAAAACACGATCAAGAAAGAAATAAAGAAAATTCAAAGAAGAATTAATTTCCTGTTTTTCTGCAAAAATAAACTCATTGTATACCCAGTTTAAAATAAGTAAAGAGTGATTAAGAACAAACTATTTTTTTGATTTTTTATATAACTTCAAAAAAAAGTACTGCAAATACATAAAAGGCAGAGAAAGCGTTTCATAAACATCACGCACAGTGCGTACGGTATCACTAAGCAGAAAATGTGCTCTCAAGATAAAAGCAATAGCCAATACCAAAAAGAAAAAGAAAAGAACAACACAAAAAGCTCAGCCAATAACCAACACATAGTGAGACACAAGCAAAACAGCTTCCATCAATGGTATGACTAGACAAATAAAAGGCCTCAAAAAAAGAGACACTGATGAAAATGTACTCATTACAGAGGGCTTTTCAAGTCTAAGTAAAGAAGACAAATACAAAAAGAAAAGAAAAAATTATTCAGAAATAGTACCCAAAGAAGACTGCTTTTGAATAAGATTTTGCTTAAAGCGTTGACTCTCAGAAAATCATTGACGTGTCTGGATTGCTTTTACATAATAATCTTTAGACTTTTGAAGTTGTCACATACGATAATAAATATCACCAACCACCTGATAAATATAAGATTGTGGATTTTTGACTAAAAGAGCAAGCAAATCCTTAAGTGCATCATCAACTTTATTCTGAGCCAAACTGATACCAGCCTTCCCAAATCTACATAAACTAGGATTATTGATAAATTGTTTATAACACTGTTGAAAATAATCAAGAATAAGTTGGCTATTCTTCTGAAAAAGAATATTTGATTTATTTTCAAAATAAGGAAGATAAAGCAATCTATAAAAGAAAAAATAATAATCTGACTCTTGCAAAAGAGAACTATTAGAAAATTGTTGAAAAATCGTCATCATATTTTTTTCATCACCAATGCGATCATAAGACAAAAAAAGATATCTATAAATATCAGATTTAAACGATTCAAGTTGTAGCTGAGAAAGATAGATAATAGTCTCATTATATTTTCAAAGCCAATAGTTACAAATACCAATCAAAAATCTATAAAAATCTTTCTGAGAAACATCCAAATCAACAAGTTTCTGAAAATACTCCAAAGAAACATCCCAATTATTCATCAAAAAGTGAGAATAAGCTAAGATTTGATAAGGCAGAATATAATTTTCATGAGAAACCAATATTTTAGCTGAAACTTGCTGAGAAATAACATAATATCAATGTTTAAAAGACACTAATCACATAAGTCATTGAAGATAATAAGCAGGATAATCAGATCTTTTTTGAACCATAGCAAAATAGCTTCTTACATCTTTTTGAAAATCGAGATAATTTTGAGAAGCAATTTGATCAATTTTTTTTTGAAAATCATCAATATTTAAAAGCAAAAGTGACAACAAAGCATCATAAAAAAGATAATCGTCATTTTTTATGAGTAAATTATCCCTATAACTTTTCAGCATTTGTTTTATTTGCTCTATTTTTGTAGATCAAATACTCTGAAATTCAGAACTATTAAAATAAACATACAAAACAACTAATGGTGAAAAAGATTTTTTTTCTGACGAATTCTTAAAACTCGAAGGATTAAAAACATCTTGGACATCAGAGATAAGCTGTAAAGCTTCATCAAATTGCAAATCATCAACAAGCCTTCCCACCAAGACCTCTAGCACTTCAAATTTTTGTGTTTTATCATAAAGTTGCTTCAGAAAATCGATATCATAACGCTGTTCAAGAATCAAATCATTAGAATATTGAGATCTAAGAGAAACCACATCAATAGAAGAAATTTGACCACTACTAACATTAAGTCCTGAAAAAAGATCATAACCAGTAACAGCTTGATCAGATTGAGAAACACTAGTATCAAGACTTCCTGTATCAACAACAAGTAAAGTCTCAGTAGTTTTAGTAAAAAAAGAAAAAAAAGGTGACAAATTATCAATAAAAAAGAGCAAAAAAATCCAAAGAAGAAGAATCAATAATCATAAAAAGTATTTTATTTTTTTATAAGAAAACATACAGTTAGCTAAAACATAAATTAAAAAGGATGGGAAATATGAGAGGAAAGTTCTAAATAATCATCACTTTCTTGCTTATCGACAATCTTTTCACAATCACTACACAAAAAGACAAGCGGTTTTTTGAGTTCAAATGCTTGATAAATCTGATCAGACAAATCCACAATCATTCAATGACTATTGATTGGCATCACATCATTTTCTCTATCCACTTCTGAAAAATCTAAAGTATAGCGCATTTCATAATTCTCTACAAAAACTTTTCTAAAATATTTTTTTCCACAACGATCACATTTTTCTTCAAAAGAAGCTTCCATTTTCTGTAAAACAACAACAATCTCACGATCATTAAGAGATTGCAAAAAAACACTTCCAGAAAATCAATTTGCGTCTAAGTTATCATAATCTGAAAGAAATTTCTTTTCAAAAGAAATAACATCTTGTCATCAAGATTGATGAAGAAGATCAGCCACTTTTATAACTCGATTAAAATCTTTAAATATCATTGTATAGCAAAAAAAAATAGATAGATTGTCTATAATTATTAAATCATTATTTGCAAGACACCATGAAAACAAATCGAGAAAAATATACTTCTTGAAATAAAAATTTAAATTCTGCAAAAATACTCACCAAATCAAAGACAGTAATAGTATGAGTATCTGGTTGACCAGATAGTATGGTAACAGCCCATCGAGTTATCAATTTTTATCAAAAAAGTTCTCCAAAAGCTAAAATCATCATAGCCCACTTTAATCACAATCAAAGAAAAGAAGCCGCATCAGAAGAACAATGGATCAAAAAACAGTTTATAAAACAAGAAATCGAAATCGGGCATCATCAAAAAAACAAATCTACAGAAGAAGAATTAAGAAATGCAAGACATCAATTTTTTGAAAAAATAGCAAAAAAACACAAAAGTAAAATACTTTTTTTGTGACACAATCTAACAGATCGCATTGAAACATCTCTTTTAAATATGGCTCGTGGTTGCGAACAAGATTGATTTATCAACATGAAAACAATAGACGAAAAAGAAAACTTAGTAATAATAAGACCATTGCTTCACCTTACTAAAAAAGAGATTATAGCAATTGCCAAAAAAGAAAAAATAAAATTTCTCATAGATAAAAGTAATTTTTCCATAAAAACTTCAAAAAGAAATTATATAAGAAATAAAATTTTTCCTCTGCTTGAAAAAATATCAAACAAATCAAAATCATGAAGAGAAAACATATATGAAAGTTTTTCAAAAATCTATGATCTCTATGAAAAGAAAAAAATTAAAAGAAATTTACCCAAAAAACGAACAGAATATAAAATTTTCACGCCATGAATAGATTGTCAATGTCGACAACGAAGTTGACAAAACTTGACACCCAAAGACATAGCCGAAACCATCAAGCGATTCCATCCAGAAAAAAATCGTAGCCAAGCCTTCATCAAACAAACAGACAAGTTTTTAAATAGTATCAATACAAAGTGATTTACCAAAATAGGAGATATTTTTTTCTTCAAATGACAAAAAAACTTTTTTATCTGCAAAACAAAAGAAATTTTTTGGGAAAAAGAAATTGAAACCAAGAAAAAAATCACTAGGCTCTGAGAGATAGAATTTTGAAACCAAAAGATTTCAATAACAGAATCTTTTCTATGAGCGACTCTCAGATTCCCCAAAAAATGAGATAAACGATGAAGCAAGACACTGGCAAAAATATTTATCAATAATAAAATACCAGTCTTCGAAAGATATTGAATACCTATAATAGAAAAAGACAAAGAAATTGTAAAAATATTTTATCCCAAACACTAAAAGTAATAAATGAATCGACAAGAAATAATAAATGAAATAACATCACAAGGACTAATAATGCGAACACAAATTCAACCAGAAATAATAATTTTTTATAATGAACATCAATGGTTGCCATATTTTTGAGTTTATCTCGTTGTCATAATTTTATTACACAAATTTAATACAAACCTTTCTCAAAACAAACAAAAAATCATACAATCATTTATTTATGAAACAGATCGCCTTCTCTATCAGTACGCCAAAGCCATTCACGAATGAAAAAATCAGATTCATGATTTCAAATGAGCAATAGAAATACTTTTTGAGAATAAACAACAACTTTTCAAAGAAAAAAATAAGAATTATCTAAACTACTATAATTTATTTGAAAAAGATGCTCGCTATCTTGGTGAATTAATTGGAAAACCAGTTGCATCAGAGGATTATTTTATGTGAATGAAAAAGTCAGGAGATTTTCTGAGAAGATCAGGAAGACTTCAAGCCACAATCACAGCCTTTCTAACAGTCTGAACTCTCTGATTTTATCGACCATTTGCCCCAAAAAACAACTAAAAAAACAATCAGCATTATTTTCTTCGACAAAATTTGACAAATTTTTTTCAATAGTATATACTAGAGAAAATTTATTTAGTCAAAAAATCTCAATGACTGAAGAAACAAACTGAAAAACAACGCCAAATCCAAAAGAAAATAGTATTCTAGATATAGAAGCAATTTTGAAGTTAGCAGAAAATAATTCTGCAATTTCAGATATCCATATGGCTTGAGATGAAGCAATTGCATTTAGAATAAATGGCGACATAAAAAGATATGAAGAAGCCTGAAAGTTAAATTCTGAAGCTATAGAAATAATTTTACGCCAGCTCATGAAAGGCAATCCAAAATCATTTGATAAATTTATGGGAGATAAAGATTCAGATTTTTCTTTCATGGCAAAAAATGGAACCACCTATAGAGTAAATGCATATCTAAAACTAGGAAAAATTGGAATTGTAATGAGAAAAATCAATGACGAAGCCAAAAAACTTGAAGAAATAATGTTTTCAGATATCGCAGAAAGCATTAAGCAGAATATTCTTTCTCTTAAAAAAGGTTTATATCTGGTAACAGGACCAACCGGATCATGAAAATCAACCTCTATAGTATCAATGTTGGATTATATCAATGAAACAAGGCAAGAAAACATAATTACCATAGAAGATCCAATAGAATTCATATTCAAAGCAAAACAATCGCTCTTTAGTCAAAGAGAAGTAGGACACGACACTCGAAGTTTTAGTAACGCTCTCAGAGCAGCAATGCGTGAAGATCCAAATATTATATTCGTTTGAGAAATTCGCGACAGAGAAACAGCAGAGTCAGTGCTCAATCTATCAGAAACAGGCCATCTAGTTTTTAGTACATTACACACTTCCTCAGCCGCTTCCACAGCGAGTAGATTCATCTCATTCTTTCCTCCAGAGATACAAGACAGTATAGCTGATAGACTAGCCGACGCTCTCATTTGAATTCAGTCTCAGTTTCTGACCAAGACAAGCGATCAGTCAAAAAGGTTAGCGCTCTTTGAGTTACTCATAAACACCACAGCGATCAAAAACACAATCAGAAAAAAAGATTTTAATCAAATCGATTCAATCATCTTTACAGGAGAAAGTTATGGAATGATAACTCTAGGACAATATGCAAAAAGACTTATAGAAAAATGAATCATTACAGAAGAATCAGTAGCTCGAGTCTTTAATCAAAAAAAATAAAAAATGACAGAACAAATAAGCTCATGATCCTCTCACTGAAAAAGACATATGAGTCGACGGGAAATCAAAAAACTGCAAGAAAATTTGAAAAAAAATTATGAAAGACTAATTCCATTAAAAAAACAAGCAGAAAAAAAACATAAAGAAGAAGAAAAAAAAGCAGAAGATTTACTGATTTCGCACTTAGCAAACAATAAATAATAAAAAATATTTACTCCGTCACAATAAAAAAAACAATGAATCCACTTATTACTAAACACTTATCAAAAGATCTACGACAATTAGCTACAACATTCACCATTTCTGAAACATTTATAGAAAAAATGCCAGAAATGATCGAACTCATTTTAAGATCAAAATCTCTAGAAAAAGCAGAAGAAAAACAGAGTTGGTTCAATCTTTTACCTCTTATGGCTCCAGAACAAGTTGAAAAATTGAAAGACATTCTCACAAGAGAAAAAATAAAACTAGAAGAAATTGAAAAAAAATATGAACAAAAAAAATTAGACATTAAAAAGAAATATCTGATGAAATGGCAATCAATGGGTTACATTAAAAAAATCAGTGAAATGAAAGCAAAAGAACAAGCAAGCAACGAAAAAGAACACGAAGAAGCAGATAACTTATTAGCTTCAATCTAAAAAACATTTGATATCTATCACTATAATCTATGTGGATGAAAAAAATAAAAAAATATTGTTGATGGTTTCATACTTACAAACACTACATCTTAGTTTTCTCAGCAATCTTGGCAACAGGACTTGTTTTTACATCAAAACAAATATTTGCTGCAGATCTTCTAGAAAGAGCCTTTCGTCAATCAAAACAATACGACCAAGTTATAAATCTAGGTAACAATAAAAATGCAGTAGGTAACGAGCTTTTCCAAGCATGAACAAACATTTGATGAGTAAATCAGAATTTATGACAAGGATGTTTCGTAAATGGAACTCTCGTAGAAGGATATTCTACTCAGGAAGACTGTGCCGCGATAGGAGGAGATATGAATATTTCAGTTCTCAATATTTCAACACAAGATCCACTTTATGTCAGAATTACTAAATTCATACTGAGACTAACAATAATCTTAGCAATCACAATGGTACTTTTCAACGGTGTAAAATATGTAGCTTCAGCAGGCAATGACGGAAAAGCAGGCGAAGCAAGAAAAGCACTTATAAATATAGGAATTGGTATTCTCATAGCTATGTTTTCACTAGCTATCGTATATTTCATTTCATCAATCACATCAGGAACATTACTCAATATTTTAGGATAAAAATTCACAAAATTTCTCTTTGAACTCAAAAAATTTTTTCTTACTATCAAAATGTAATTTTACTGATCTTCAAATATCATGAAAAATATAAAAAAATTTCTCATTCTGATTACTTCTCTCATAAGCTCATTTTCTACAGTAGCAACAACTCAAGGTCTCACAATAGAAGTACCACCAGCAGATTATCAAGATATAGTAAGCCCTTGATCTCAAAAAATTCAATCACAAAAAGATCAACTTATAGAGCTTATCCAAGCAATCAACTTTTATCTCCGATTTTCAATTGGTTCAATAGCAATGGGAGTTTTGCTCTACGGTTGATATACTTTGATAACCGCACAGTGAAATGAGTGAAAAGTAACCCAAGCCACCAACATTTTCATTTCAAGCTGAATAGGAATCTGAATAGCAGTATTCTCATATGTGGCAGTTAGAGTTATTGTTAATCTCTTTTAAGTAAAAAATTCATCATTGGAAATAGAATAAAATCTGCCTTTCGAAGGGAGAAAAATCATCTCCAACCTTACTTATCAAGCACACACGAAAATGAGCAAAAAATTTTTGGTTCTTACTGCATCTTTTTGAAGCTGACACAACAGTGCTGCCCGTGCAATTTGCAACCAGCTAACAAAAAATAATTACAACTACGAAATCTACGACATGGTAGATTTTTTTTGATGAGAAAATGGTAAAAAAATCCAGACATTACAACTTTTTATGGCAGAGAAAATACCACTCAGTCGATCATCAGCATTTTTTCTCAGCGATCAAGAAATGATAATAGAAACCCTTCAAAAACTAAATCCCTTTCAAAATCACCAAAAATTTGAAGAAATAATGAAAAAATTCAATCCAAATCACATTATTATTGTACATCCATTTCGACTAACTTTGCTTGAAAAATATTGAGAAAAAAATCCCAAAACTTTCAGCATCGGCACTGTCATCACAGACTCCCAAAATATTCATTCATCTCGGCATATTCACAACGAAATTGTTGATTTCTATTTCCTCATAGATCAAAAAACCCAACAAATATTTCATAAAAAATTTAATCATCTGCAAAAAAACACAATTTGTTCTTTTTTCCCACTCGAAAAAAATTTTTTTCACAACAAAACAAATAAAAAAATACATAAGATAAGTCTTCTTCTCACTGGTTTATCACTAAATTTCACCAAAAAATTATTAGAAAATTTTCAATCAGAAAAATATAAAGTTTTAATTATCAAAGGAAGAAATGATCTAGATTTCATAAGATTAAAATCTGAATTTCAGCAGAATAAAAAATTTTCATTTGAAGAATTTGTACCAATAGCCAAAGAGCTAAAAAACATAGATTGTATGATAGGAAAAGCCTGAGGAGCTCTGATGTCAGAATGCATTGCAAATGATGTCCCATTGGTAGTACCACAATTTATTCCAGGTCAAGAAAAATGAAATGTTGATAGTATAACAAAAAACAAAATAGGAATATACGAAAAAAATCCAAAAAAAATTCTAGAATATATTAAAAATTGTGATCTCTGAAAAGTCCAAAAAAATTGCCAAAAAATCAAAAAGAAAAACAGCTGCGAAATAATAATCAAAAAAATGATAGAAAAAACTAGCCTTGAATAAAATCTTCAAGAACTTTAGCCACCGTAAACATATTGTCCTCACGGCGATAACCAGCCATGATATGAAGCCCTACAGGAATTTTTTTACCATCAATGTCGACAGGGTTGACAGGAATAGACATAGCTGGAATTCCAGTAAGATTTGGAGGGATAGTATAAATATCAGCCAAATACATACTAACAGGATTATCAGATTTTTCTCCAAACTTCCAAGGTAATACAGGAGAAGTTGGTCAAATTATCACATCATACTCAGCAAAAATATCATCAAAAGCCTCTCTCAGAGCCTGTCTATAGTGACTAGCTTTCAAAAAGTGTGATTCATAGTTTTCACTACTCAAAACATAAGTTCCAGTCAAAATTCTCCTTTTAGCCTCATCTCAGAATCCAGCCGATCTGACAGATTGCATATACTGCTGGACTCATTGCGTATCAGAAAAAGACTGCTGCAGACCAAATCTAATCCCATCAAATCTAGAAAGATTGGTACTCACTTCAGCTGGCATCACGATATAATAAGCAGAAACACAATGACGAACAAGATCACAATCTACAAATTCCACAATAGCACCAGCCTTTTTTAAAAGTTCAACTGCTTCATCAAAGCTTTTTTTCACCAAAGGATCTACTTCACCATCAAAAAATTGTTTAATGATTGCTATTTTAGTTCATTGTAAATTTTTTTTCTGTAAAGCATCATATCGACCTTGTTTGTCATCACTCTCAAAACTTGTCGAGTCATGAGAATCAAAATGACTGATACTATCAAGCAACAAAACAGCATCTTCGACAGATTTGGTAAAAGTTCCAATCTGATCAAGAGAACTTCCCATAGCCTGAACACCATATCTAGAAACTCTACCATATGTTGGCTTTACACCGACCAATCCACAAAAAGAAGCAGGCTGACGAACACTACCACCAGTATCGCTTCACAAAGCAGCTAAAGCCATTCAGCCGGCAACACTAGCAGCACTACCACCAGAAGATCAGCCAGGCACTCTCTGAAAATCATGAGGATTACGAGTTACACCAAAAGCTGAAGATTCAGTGCTTGAACCCATAGCAAATTCGTCCATATTTCCAGCTCCAATAATAGCAGCACCATTTTTCATCAGCCACTCAGCACAACTAGCGCTATAAGGAGCTATATAATCACCTGTCACACGAGATCAACAAGTCGATATAAACCCTTTCACTAGAATATTATCCTTGACCACAATAGGAGCAGCAGCCAATGGTCAGTTTGAAATTTCTTTTATCTGCTCATCACTCAGCTCGTACTCTCTCACCATAGCAAAAATGTCACTATTGAGTGATTTATTTTTTTCACGAAGTTCACGATAAAAAACCACAGGATCAAGCTCTCCAGATCTTACTTTATGGATATACTCTTTCAAATTCATTACCCCAAAAATCAATAGTAAAATTTCTACTCTTCAATCAACTGTTGAAGAACTTCTTCAAGCGATCCAGATTCACTATCAGCAGAAGCATCTTGGACACCTTCCTCACCAGTCATCACATCGCCATCAAGCATCTCATCTCACTGAGCTTGATTAGGATCAATCGCATTGCTTCCAGAAGCCAAACGAGCTTGATTCATATCGATAATCATCTCTTCACCAGACAAAACCTCTCCTGTCCCGAGATATGAAGCATCTTGACTATTTCGATACCAATATCTCACGACAAAAAAACTAATCATCAATAATAAAATCAAAAAAAGAATTCTTTTCAACATTTTTATTTTGGAAAAAATTAAAATCCTGCCTCACTTATATAATTTTCCCATCTCATTTCCAATCCTTCTGAAAAAAATATTTTCATTTACATCTCTCCCCTTTTTAGTACAATCACAACTAAAAATCAGTCCCTGAGTTTATCAACCGAGATTGGTTGCCTGGCTCTCGGTCCCTGAGCCTGTCGAAGGGCCATACTTAAGTAAAAATATTTTATTCCTGCGAAAAACCTAAAATATGCTACTGATCTGAGATATCCACATCAATACCAAGATGAAACACACCATCTTGGAAGAACTGAAAAAAACCATCAATTGACGACCAGAAGAAAAAAATATTATTTTTGGAGGAGATTTTGTATACCATTTTAGCTATGACAGAGCCGCACTACTAGAGTTTTTTATGTACTGCATCGACCTTTTCAAGCAATGAAAGACTGTTTATCTCCTAGCTGGGAATCACGATCGACTGAGTCAGCATTTTGTCTACGAGGAAGCCAAACAGTCATTTGACATTCTCAATCAAAACTCAGAAAATCAGATTTTTTTCATTACAAAACCTCGAGCCACGAGCATCGAAGGCCAGGAGATTTTGTTTTTGCCATTCACCATCCACGAGTCCGACATCACTAGTTTTTCTCCGGAACTAGCTCAGAATCTCGACACACGAGCCAATCTTTCAGTTACCATCGAAACTCTCAAGTCTTCAGAAAACAAAAACGAGCAATTCAGTGGTCATCTCAATGAACTTATCGCCCGACATAGTCAAAAAGCAAAGAATCTTCTAGTTATTCACCATTACTACATAGCAAATCAGCAATTCCCAGGAATTCAATCAAAATTTTCTTTCAAAGATAAAGCAATTTCTGCTGATTTTCTAGATCACAAAAATCTAAAATTTATTTCTGGCCATCTACACAGAGCATTCACATACAAGAATTATCTCTGTCTATGAAGTTTTTGGTCGACCACTCCATGAGAAATAAATGAGCTGAAGCGAGTCTGTCAGTTTTCACCAGAAAAAGAACTTTTGACACTTCAGGAAATTTGCCTCAATCCATACATCACAGTCAATGCAATTAATGAAAAAATTAATGAAAAAATAGTGGAAGAAACACGAAAAAATATAAAAAATTCTCATATTCAAGACATCAAAAAATCAGACCAACGAAATAGTACCATAGTAACAAAAGATTATCCAGATCGAGAAAAAATCTCTCTTATCACTTATAACGATCAAGATATTTCGACCAGTTCTTCAGATCTGATTGAAGAAAGTTTTCTCAGCAAAATAAAAGAACTAAAAATAAAGAAAAAAAACTTAGAACAAGTAAATAATCTCTTAGAACAACTCAACACTCAGACCAAAGATTTTCACTCAAATCGAGCCGACTGGAAAAAAATACTTACAGAATTTATAATGTCAAGATATCCTAATAATTATTCTCAATATGAGACAATTCTCAAAGAACTAGAAATCATATAATTTGCAAATTTCAATATTGGTGGTATACTTTATGCGACTCTCAAAAAGTGTCACCTTTATCGAAAAATATAGCGATCACTATGATTTCAAGCTCAAAAACAAATCTAAAAATTTTTTTTTCTGGTTTTTTCTCCAGAGAACAATTTTTGAATATAAAATTCTTAGCAAAAATAATCGGAGGTTCCCTGCTTATCACCATACTTTTCTGATGATTTGATTATTTTTTCGACACAACACGATTTTTAGAAGCAGTACATGCTCAGTCTGGAAGCACTCCACCACCAGAAACATCGACAGCTCAGACCATAGCAGAAATACTAGATGTGGTTCTAAAATTTGTTTATATGCTCATGTGGCCGCTTCTAGCCATAGCTGGAAAATCAATGGACAATTCACTTATTTATTGATCTATTTTTCATCTCGATGTTTCATTACGACAAATTCGAAATGTCACCAAAAATTTTGCCAATTTTACACTGGGTTTTATAGTTCTTTACAATGTAATCAAAGGTTACTTCAGCTTCAATAGTTTTTCACCAACAGATATTCTCAAAAAAACTCTCATAGCCTGAGTGCTTATTCAGCTCAGCTGGTTCTTAGTAGGAGCAGTAATTGATCTTGCCACTATTGCGACTTTCAGCATCTGAGGCCTACCTCTCGTAGTAGCCAATCAGACACCAGTTTGAAATGAGCCTATCATTTCACCAGTAGTTTATAGTAATTTTTCAGCCAGCAAAAAAGACAAATCTGGACAGGAAGACACAGTAATATACTACCGCTATAGCAATATAAACATCCTGCCATGTCTCGTTACAGGGAACAAACTAGTAGGATGAGAAGAAACCATAAAACAATTATCCTGAATCTACCAAGGTCGTCTCCCAGCATGACAAGAATTTAGCAAAACAATATGTATCATGAGCTGGACACCGCTATGGATGGGCGATCCATGAGAAATGAACACAGGAAATTATAATAAGCGAAAACAAAAAGGAAATGAAGAATTAAAAATATTGAGAGATACAAAATGATGATTGACAATGTGATCTCTTTTAGAAGATTCAAAATCTTATGTCTGACCTTTTTTCACGCTCTATACTTCCATCTTGAACATGTGATCAATAAATGTTGCATCATCAAATGGAGACGCAGTTCACTACAGTATTGATTTTTTAATTAAAGCCATTGTTGGTCTATGACTCATTCTTCCACTTTTCGTACTAGCTATTTGAATGTTAGTCAGAATTGGAGTTTTATGGTTAGTCATAGCATTCTCACCATTTCTTATCATCAAACGAGTTTTTTGACGAAAAATTTTAGGAAATCGTGAAGAAGATAGTAGCCCCGATAGCATCATATCACTTATTTTCTTACCAGTATATGCAGCTTTTGCAATCAGTATAGCTCTTATCTTTCTAAGCACTATCCAGACAGCAACAAATACAACACTGCTCGGAAATATAGATTCAGAAAACGGATCACCAATTGAACAGACACTAGGAATCAAAAAAACCACATGAGGACCAAGAGAAAACTGCTATATAGAAAAAACAATAAAAAGTGAAATATGCATGGAAACAAATGACTCTCGAACAGGATTAGATATTTATTTCGACTTTTTATCTCGAATTGTAGTCAATTTATTTGCCATGTGACTAATGCGAACGGTAGTATTCGCTGTTCTCAAAAGTTCAAAAGTGACAGCCTGACTTGCAGACTCAATCAGCTCACTAGGAAAGTGAATCATCGAAAAATCACCGATTATTCCAGTTGGTTGATGATTAAGTCTCAGTTGATTGCAAGAACTTCCTTCAAGAGCTCAGAATACCATAACCGAAAAACTCAACACTACAGATCGTAAAGCTACAGACGACTTTTTAAAAAATCTATGACTAAAAGAAGACGAAGAATCTGCAAGCAAAACAGCTCCATCTCAAGTAGAAAAAGCCTACACCGACAAAGCTAGCGAAATCATAAGATGAAATGAAAGCAATCTAGTAAATCACATCACAAACACAACAAATAATTTAGCGACAAATTGAGGAAGATGAAGTTTGACTAGTACACCAACAGACATAACAGGAATTTTGACTAATCTAGAAGAAATTTTAACAAAAGCATGATGAAATGAGGCGGAAAAAAATTCAGCTCTCAAAGGGATAATCTCTTTGATAGATAAATTTAAATCAGCAAAAACAAGCGATACTGAAAAAGAAAGAATCAGAAGAACTTTTAGAGATTTCTTTACAAATGAAAATAATAGCTTATCGAATAAAAAACTCGCATTTGAAGCAATCGATGACGCAACACTAAAAACGCAAATTAGCTGAGACTTAGAATGAAAAAACATAAGAGAATGAAACACAAATTATGAAATAGTAACGATAAACAATAAACTAGAAACAAAAGAAGTTTTTTGAACAGGTGTGGTTTTAAACAGAGAAACAATAGATGCTACACAAACAGCAGTCAATAATAAATCTATAACAGAAAAAAACGCAATCACACAATCAACAATAGAGGGAATAACAGATCAAAACATTAAAACAGAATATATAAAAGCTCTCATTTCACCATCTCAAAAATCAGGAGCAATAGAAAAAAAATTAGAAGCAACAGACATAGAAAGAATAAATAGCACAAATATCAATCGTATCTCTCCAGCTCAAATAAGAGACTTACCAATAAATTTATTAAATACGCTTCTTAACAAGGAAAATCTCCTAGCGGCTCTTTCTCCAGCTCAAATACTAGCGATACCGAGAAACTACAATACACTCACTCAAGGGCAAAAAAATAGTTTATGAGATAAACAACGTCTCTTTGACAACCAAACAGATAAACTATAAATAAAAAATTCACTTCAAAATCACAAAATGACAAAAAAACACTTCAAAATTTTTATTCTGCTCTCTGTAATAGTCACTCTCTTCCGAGATGGATGATTCTTTTGAAGTTGAGTTTTTGCTCAGACCACTACAGCCACAGAATCTCAGCAAAAAATAATAGAATTTATCGACATTATCCTAAAGCTTTTTTCTCGATGACGGGTTATCTTAGCATCTTTAGCTGGAAAAATGATGAGCAATGATCTTGTCTATTGAAGTGCATTTAGATTCGATGTTTTTCTCTGGACACTACGAAACATCACCAAAAACATTGCAAATTTTGCAATCTGATTCTTGCTATTATATCATGTTTTAAACTCATTTATCAATCCATGAAGCTGACCAGCCGAGCTAAAGAAAAAAATCCCACAGCTCTTCATTGCATGAGTTCTGATACAGATAAGTTGGTTTTTAGTAGCAGCTATGATAGATTTATCAACAATTGCCACAGCAGCTGTCTGATCGTTCCCTCAGGTCGTACTCAATGGAGAAAATTGAGCTCAGCTAAAAAACGAAATCAACAAACAAATGTCAAAAATACCAAAAAAAATGACACGAAATTATAACAAAGACAATCCAAATAAAACAGAAATAAAAACTTCACAAGAAACAATAGCATTTGAAGATGGAGAAAGTGCATTTGATCTGATTATACCAAAGGCAGACTACATAGCTGGACCACTAATCTACCTCTGAGTAAGCATTTTCAGATTTCAACATTTTAGTTTTCTTTCACCAGATCAAGTTTTCTCATCAAGCGTTCTCATCAGCATGATGATAAAATTAGCTCTATCTCTCATTTTTATGATACCTTTACTATGACTTTTTATCTTTAATGTCGTCAGAGTTTTTGCACTACGAGTCCTCATAGCCTTCTCACCGATTATAGTACTATTCTATGCCATCGACAATAAATCAAAATCCTTACCAGATCGATTCTCTCGATGAGAATTAATTTCTCTCATATTTCAGCCAGTCATCAGTGTTGGAATTTTAAGTATTATTTTGATCATCATAACAGGTATGACTTCAGTCATTAACAACAATACTTGATCCAGCCGAGATCGAGACGGAGTCAGATTTTCAAATGAACCAAAAGGAACAACGACAATCGACATAGGTCCTTCAGAAGAAAAAAGTATCTTCAAAGGCACAATCGAAGGAGATATTTTTACAGAAAGTGGAAGTTCATTATGACTTGTTGCAGATCTCATTGTAATGTTTTTTACTGGATTTCTTTTATGGATGCTTTCAGCTCTTACATTCAAGATGGGCTGATCGATAGCATGATCCGTCGCATCAAAAGTCACAAAACCACTAGAAGAACTCGGAGAAACAGCAGCCAGAAGTGTACCTATCATACCAGGTTGACTTTCACTCAATGCAGCTGAAAGATTACAGTCTGAATACTGATGAAGAAACAGTAAAATTCTGCGTGACATATCAACAACAAGCAATGAAACAGTCAACGATATAATAGAAGAATTAAGATGATCTTTATGACTAGAAAAAGATTTATTGACCGTAAGTGAGGAATCTATCATTAAAAAAAATCTGAATAATTTAATAGCTCAGCCAACAAATCGAAAAGAAGGAACAAAAAATGTTCTCAGTACGCTTCTCAAAGATGGGAACATAGAAGATCTTTTCAACAATCCTAAAACATTTAATCTCATCTATAAAGAACGAGCCACAGCAATCGCAAACAATACCGAAGGAGAAAGGTGGCTGATGAATCAGTTATGACCTACAGAATTCAACGAGTTATTTTCAGTCACAGATGGTAAACGTAAAGCTGCAAAAGAAGCTGACTATTTCCTAGATCAAGGAAGATGAACGAATTTTTGAAATCTCATCGAACAATTAAAAAATAATCCAGAAAACACATTAAAAGCAACAAATAAAATCACAAACATAAAAATATTATCAAGACCAACAAATTCATAAATTACAACCATAAAAAAATTTCTATTCTGAAAACTACCTATTTTTAGTGCATATTTTTCGAGAAGAAATCAGAAAATAAACTTTTCAGCCATAAAAATTTGATCAGTATAGTTTTTCAGTAAATAAAAATATTTTTAGACTTGACTTCAAAAAACTTTTTTATATCTTATCGAAGATTACTGAAAATCGTTACCGATGACAGTAGGTACCTGAAAAGGTTTAATAATTACACCTACCGAGGCTTCATATCTATCATTTTTTGGTCGTAATGAAATCCTCGTAAAGGGGGATTATTTTGTTTTTAATTCGAATAAGCTTTCCAGATGGCAATTACAAAAGCAAAAAAAGTCGATCTTATAGCAAACTATAAAGACGATCTCAATGCTTCTAAAAATGTCGTAATCCTCAAGCAATTTGGTATTCCAGTAAACACAATGAATGCCATCAGAAAAGAGGTAAAAGCGACAGGAAGCAAAATCACAGTAGTAAGAAAAAAACTACTTCACAAAACAGTTTCTCAGACAGATCTTCAAGAAGTTGAACTTCCAGAACTAGATGGTTCTGTAGTAGCAATCTTCAACAAAGAAAATGAGTATGCTGCTCTCAAGATTATTGCAAAACACCTCAAAGCATTCAAAAAAGCTGATGCTCCTTACAAGTTTGAATATGTTGGAGGATGGTTTGAAAAATCTCGAAAAAATGGTGAATTTGTAAAAGAACTTGCTGATCTGCCTACAAAGGAAGAATTGATCGGGAAATTACTTTACATGTTGAAGTATCCTGTTCAAGCTTTGACAAGTACATTGGATCAAGTTTCAAAAAAGAAATAAATCTAATTGGTTCTGTCCTCAAGTATTGGGTTAAAAATTCTCACTATACATTTTAAATTATTTATGCTGAAAACAATGGAATTATCAACAAATGTAAAAAAAGTATTTGATCTTGTTAAAGAACTTAGCGCTATAGAAATCAATGAACTCGTAAAAGGTCTTGAAGAAGAATTTGGTGTATCTGCTGCAGCTAGCATGGTAGTAGCAGGTGGTGCAGCAGGTGGTGAAGAAGCTGGTGCTTCAAAAGACACAGCTAATGTAGAACTTACAGAAGCTGGTCAAGGTAAAATTGCTGTTATCAAAGTTGTAAAAGAACTTTTGGATATCGATCTTAAAGCTGCTAAAGAACTAGTTGAAAAAGCTCCAGTAGTAATCAAAGAAAATGTTAAAAATGATGAAGCTGAAGTTATGAAAACTAAAATCGAAGAAGCAGGTGCGAAAGTTACATTGAAATAATTGGCTTTTACTGAATAATACAAGGGAATGACTCTCACAACAGAAAATATTGTCCTAGCAAAGTGTCATGTTGGAAATCTCAAAAAAGAGACTAATCCAAAAACAAGAAGATATTGGTTAGATACTCAAGAAAATATGGTCATCATCAATCCTGATGCGATCAAAGAACAACTTGAAAATGCTCGCAAAAAATTCGAAGAAGCAAAAGCTCAAAAAAAAGAGATTTTGATTATTTGTGAAAGTCCTCTTTACGCGGAAGAAATTGCAGCACTATCAACAAAAAAAGGTGTTCACTATATGAATCAAAAAATTCCTTCTGGTTTTTTAACAAACTTCGATACGCTTATCTCTAGAATTAAAGCTATGAATGAACTAAAATCATTTATAGAGTCTGATTCTTTTGCTAGTCTTACAAAAAAAGAACAGCTTACGACAAAGAGAAAACTCAAAAAAATTGAGGAAGTATATGGTGGTGTAAAAAATCTAAGAAAAAGTCCTGATCTCATCATAGTAATCGACGGTAAATCTATGGTAAAATTTGTAGATGAAGTAAGTAAGACTCGCAAAGATTCTATTGTGCTTGCTTCAACAAATTTTGACAGATGGATTCCTGAAGAAAATCTTGTAGTAACTAATGTCTACAGCTTTTCTGCACTCGATTTTTCTATCAAATATATCTTGAATAGCTAATCATGTCTGAAAATACAAAAGAGATAGAACAACTCATAAATCAAAACTATGTTCCGAGCTCTATGGAAAGAAAGAGAACAGTTTTGATGTATGTGCTCTTTGGTATTATAATGTCGTTATCAAAAAAATATGTCTCCACATATGAAAAGTTTCATCTTAAACAAGCAATAGGTCGACGAGTCAGTTTCATGATAATACTTACTGCATCTGTAGTACTATTTTTCATAAAATACTTAAATCTAATTCCTATCATTGTTCTACTTCCTCTCATGATCGTGCTTGGAATCTTCGTGAAACAAGCTCGAAATGGTGAATATACACTCGAAAATAACAAAATTTTACTGCCAATATTCGGGTGACTCGGATGACGAGTTCTTGATATTTTTGAAGTAGAAATGACAATATCAGATTGACAAATTGATTCGTCTGAACAAAAGACTCCTCCAGCTCAATAAAATAATTTATATTTCTTCCAGAATTGTGTGATGAATATCGATCTTCTCAAACAACTAAGAGAACTTACAAATGCTCCTCTCAAAGACTGTAAAGACGCTTTAACTGAATCAAACGGAGATCTCACAAGAGCTCAAGAAATTCTAAGAGAAAAGTGAGCTTTACACGCAGCCAAAAAAGCTGACAGAGAGACAAATGAAGGTGTAGTAAGATTCAAAAAAAGTGGAAACGGAAAAATTTTATGAATAAAAATAGTCTGTGAAACTGATTTTGTAGCCAAAAATGATACATTTCAACAGATAGTCGAAGATGCTATAAATATCTTAGACACAAGCACAAATGATGTAAACTCAATAAATGAATTAGATAGTTCAATTTTCGAAAAAATCGATAAATTGATTAAAGATAATATCGTTAAATTAGGGGAAAGCATAAAATGTGTGGACACTTATGTCAAAAAAGCTGATGGAACGGTTTACAATCATCCTGGAGACAAAATAGCATCTGCTATCTTTTTCAAAACAACAAATACTCAAGCTGATAGTATAGCTAAAGACATCTGTCTTCAAATCGCGGCTATGAATCCTGAATATCTTTCAGTAGAGCAAGTACCAGTTGAAAAAATAAACGAACTCAAAGCTAAATTTATGGAAGAAATGGCTTGATCTGGAAAACCACAAGAAATCATCAACAATATAATTCAAGGAAAACTCAATAAAGAACTATCAGAATATGTTCTTACAGAGCAATCTTACATTAGAGACGAAGCAAAAAAAGTGAAAGAAATTATTCCTCAAGATATTGAGCTCATTTCATTCGTAAGATTTGCAATATAAGCCACCTCTTTATTTAATGATAAATGGTCAAACCATGAATAAATATGAACTCGTTATCGTATGTAATGCCTCGCTTACAAAAGCAGAACATGCAGATGTTACAAAACAAGTAGAAGAAGTATTTCAAAGCAATATTTTAGACAAAGATGATCTCGGTGTAATGCAATTAGCATATAAGAACACAAAAGAAAAAAGTGCTCACATCGTTTCATATCATCTTCAGTGCAGTCCAGAAGAAGTAGAAACCAAGAAAAAAGGACTTATCTACATCAAATGAATTTCTAAATTTGTTATTTTCAGCATGACTAACAAACAAAAGTTTTTCAAATTTGCTGAACTAGAAAAGACATATCAAGAAAAATTCGCAGAATCTTTCCAGCCTAAGAAAATATAATCCATTTTAATCACATTAAATAATCGAAAGTATGAAGAAAAAAAATATCTTTCAAGATGCTGAAAATCTACAATACATCAATCGAAAAGCAGTAAGTCTCTTGAAAAATTTCGTAACTAGATTTGGAGAAATCAAACCTCGTAAATATACAGGAAATACAGTAAAAATCCAAAAAAAAGTTAAGAATGAAATAATCAGAGCAAGAGAAATTGGAGTACTTCCTTATACTAAATAATCATATTATTAATTTTTGTTTATTTGTTAAATAATTTAGAAAATGGCTAGTAAGTTAAGAAGAATTAGAAAATATAAACGATTAAAAAGATTGAGAACTCACGGTTTCCGCTCTAGAATGGAAACAAAAGATGGTAGAAATGTTCTAGCGAAAAGAAGAGCAAAAGGAAGACATCAGCTCACAGTACAAAGAAAAAAATAAGTAAGACTTTTTGATGAAACCGAAAGGCTAATCAAAAGTCTTTCTTTGGTACTATTTCGATTTAGTTCACCAAAGATCATGATAGAAATCGTCAAAAAAATAACAATCTGATAATCAAACAAAAGGCAACAACAGTTGCTCAATTTTTAGATTTTACGAAATACAAAAATCATGGCAAAACCTACAAAGGTTGCAAAAGCAGCAAAGACTATTCTTACAGATGCACCTCAGGTCTCTGTGAAAGAATTAGTCAAAATTCTTTGAGTAGAAGAGTTTAATAAACTGAGTCAGGTAGAAAAAACCAAAAGAATAGCTCTTTCAAAAGAGAAAAAGTTTGGAAATTTTCCTGATCTTCTTCAAGCACAAAAGAAATGATATCAAGAATTTATTGATATTTACATTCATAAATTATTTGAAGATGTAAATCCTATTCAAGATATTGCTGGAGAAAAATTATTTTTGACCATTGATGATGTAAAAGTTGAAACTGCAACTCAAGATATCGATATGTGTAAGAAAAAAGAACTCACTTATGGGTGAATCATTACAGGTAGAATAAAACTCAGTGACTCTGCATCAAAAAAAGTTCTTTTCAATAAACGCGTAAACATTTGAATCCTACCTCTTATGACTCAGTCATGATCATATATTATCAGCGGTATTGAAAGAGTTATCATTTCACAAATCGTAAGATCTTACGGTATTTTCTATAACTACGACAAAAAAGAACTCAAACATTCTTTCAAAATGATTCCAGAAAAAGGATCTTGGTTTCAAGTCTTAGCTGAAAAAAATGGAAACATCGTAGCAAGAATAAATAAATCAAGAAAGTTTAGTGCTACAGCTCTTTTGAGAATACTATGATTCGAAACAGATGAATCAATTTCAGAAACATTCAAAAACATTTTTGAAGAAGAAGATTTTAATTATATTAGCCGCTCACTTGAAAAAGATCCTACCATAGATGCACTTTCTGCTGCTGTTTATATCTATGGAAAAATCAGACCAGGTGAAATTGTTGATCCAGAAAACGCTTTAGATTACATCAGATCTTTGTTTTTGTCAAACACAAGAATTCATGTTTGAAGAGTAGCAAGACGTAAAATCAACGCAAAATTAAATCTCAACAAAAAACTTGATGATCCTATTTCAAACATTTTTGAAGGAGATGATTTAGTTGCAGCAATGAAATATTTGATTAGTTTTGCAAACAATAAAAAATGATTCTATGAAGACGACAATGATCACCTTTCAAATAAGCGTGTAAGAACTATGTGAGAGATTCTCTATTCTCACCTCCAACCTGTTATGCAAAAATTCATTAAAAGCGTAAAGGGAAAACTTTCTATTCTGAATCTCGAAGAACAAATCAAATTAACGGATTTAGTAAATTTCAAAATGATAGATAATGCTATCAAAAGTTTTTTTGCTACATCACAACTTTCTCAGTTCTTAGACCAGACAAATCCTCTATCAGAAATTGAACACAAGAGAAGAATTACAGCTCTCGGCCCTGGAGGACTCAAAAGAGAAACAGCAAAATTTGAAGTGCGTGATGTTCACCCATCTCATTATTGAAGAATTTGTCCTATTGAAACTCCTGAATGACAAAATATTGGATTGGTAATCTACCAATCTCTCTATAGTCTTATCAACGAAGAATGATTTATTGAAACTCAAGCTCTCAAAGTAAAAAATGAAGTTGCAGTGAAAAAAAGTCTACTCGTAGGAAAAATTGCTCACAAAGATATAGTAGAACTAGATAAAAAAGGCAACAAAACAGAAAAAATAATTGTAAAAACTGGAGATATAATAGACTCAAAAGCAGCTGAAAAAATCGAAACTATATACTGAGCAAAAGGTAATACAATAAAGGTAAGACCGTTTCTTACGGACGAAGTAGAAAATATTTCACCAGAAAACGATGAAAAATATTATATAGCAGACGCTGCTTCCGAGATAGATGAAAATGGAAATCTAAGACAAAATCGCTTGGCAGGAAGACATTATACTGACATGGAAGAATTCTACTCTGATGTTATTAGTCATGTCGATGTAAATCCTTCACAAATTTTCAGTCCAAACACATCACTTATTCCATTTGTTGATCACAACGATGCCGTTCGTGCCTCAATGGGAACAAATCAGCAAAAACAAGCAACTCCTCTAATCAAAAACGATGCCCCATTAGTTGGAACATGACTAGAAAGCGATATAGCTGCAATGAGTTATGCTACTATCAAAGCTGAAGGAGATGGAGAAGTAATTTATATTGATGGGAAAAGAATCAAAGTAAAATACAGCTCTGGAACAAAAGAATACGAAATTATTACTTTCAAAAAATCTAACCAAAAAACAATTATTCACCAAAGAGCTACAGTTTCTCTTTGACAAAAAGTAAAAAAAGGAGATACACTAGCAGAAGGACCTTCTATTGTAAATGGAGAAATAGCACTAGGAAAAAATCTCAGAGTTGCATTTGTACCTTGGGAATGATTCAACTATGAAGATGCGATTGTAATCTCTCAAGCAGTCGTAAAAAATGACAAACTCACATCAATTCATATTGAAGAATACGAAATTGAAGTAGCTGATACAAAACTTGGTCCTGAAGAAACTACAAATGACATCCCTTGAGTTTCTCTTTCAAAACTGAAAAATCTGGATGAAGAATGAATTATTAGAATTGGTTCAACAGTAAAAGGTTGAGACATTCTAGTTGGTAAAATCACTCCAAAAAGTGAATGAGAACTGTCACCAGAAGAAAAACTTATTCAAGCAGTATTCGGAGATAAATCAAAATCTATGAAAGATACTTCTCTTTATCTGCCAGCAGGAAGTGAAGGAAAAATCATTGATATAGTAGTTCTCGACTCCAAAAAAGGAGACAATCTTTTGGCATGAGTAAAGAAAAAAATCAAAGTTTATGTAGCTATGACCAGAAAAATTGAAGTTTGAGATAAATTAGCTGGTAGACATGGAAATAAAGGTATTATTGCCCTTGTAGTTCCTGAGGAAGATATGCCAGTTACTGCTGATGGTCAACCTATAGAAATCATTCTCAATCCACTTTGAGTAATTTCTCGTATGAATGTAGGACAAATTTATGAAACACAGCTTTGATTAATTGCTAAAGCACTATGAGTAACATTCACAGTTCCTCTTTTCTCAAACTTCTGATCTGAGGATATGAGAAATATTCTTACTAAACTCGATATAAGCCATGAATTGAAAATGGATCTATTTGATGGAAAAACAGGAGAAAAGTTTGAAAATAAAATAACAGTAGGTTATATGCATATTTTGAAACTCATCCACATGGTAGAAGACAAGATTCATGCTAGATCTGTAGGACCTTACTCTCTAATTACTCAACAGCCTCTTGGAGGAAAAGCAAGAGATGGTTGACAAAGATTTGGAGAGATGGAAGTATGGGCGCTAGAAGCATATTCTGCAGTATACACTCTCCAAGAAATGTTAACAATCAAATCTGATGATGTACTTGGAAGAAATAAAACATACGAATCAATAGTAAAAGGATTCAAACCGCATATTTGATGAATTCCTGAATCATTCAATCTCGTAACATATTTATTCAAAGGACTATGACAGAATATTGCTCCTCTAAATCAAGAAGAAATAGATAGAATTCATAATGAAAGAATAAATAAAATCAAAAAACTTTCATTGAAAGGAATTTCGTATAAAGATAGTATAGAAGAAATTCTTTGAGGAGAATCTGATTTAGATGAACCAAGAATTGATGACAAAAGTGAAATCATAGACAATGTCATCGAAGAACTAAAAATTCATGGTAGTATGGATAACTAAAATAATTTTCAATAAAAATTTTTATTCTGAAAAAAGAATAGAAAAGTTCGAGAAAATAATTCAACACAAAGCAAGTTTCCTTTTACATATCTCTCAATAAAAGTATGCAAAAAACAAATTTTGACTGATTAATGGTAACACTAGCATCTCCAGAAGATGTTCAGCAATGGTCTTACTGAGCAGTAGACTCACCAGATACAATCAACTATAGAACAGGAAAACCTAAGCAGAAATGATTATTTTGTGAATCTATTTTTTGACCTGTAAGAAACTACGAGTGTAGTTGTGGAAAATATAAAGGAGTGAGATATAAATGAATTGTTTGTGAAAGATGTGGTGTAGAAGTAGCATCTTCAAGAGTAAGAAGAGAAAGAATGGGACATATCGAATTAGCATCTCCAGTAATTCATATTTGGTATGTTAAAGCCACTCCTTCTAGAGTTTGACTTCTTCTTGATCTATCAGTAAACGAGATAGAAAGAATTTTGTCTTATGTAAAATATATTCTCATCAGTGAGCCTTCAGAAAAAGATATCAAAACAGTTCTAGACAGCATGAATAAAGATTTAGAAACAAGCATGAAAGAGCTTGATGAAGTCTATTCTCAGGAGCTTAAAAACATCAAAGAGATGAAAAAAGCTGATGGAAAACAAATGAGCAAAGAAGATTTAGAAAAATTGTATGAAGACAATAAAAGTCAAATTCAAAAAGAATTTAATAGACTAAAATCAATTGTAGCTAGTCTAAAAATGTGAAGCACTATCCTCGAAAGTGATTATAGAAATGTTTTCGAAAAATTTGATAGTCTAATTCAGTTCCAATCAGGAGCTCAAGCCATTCAGTTTCTTCTTAGTAAAATAAACATAGAAAAAGACATACAGACGATTGCATGAAACTTCAGCCAAACAAAAGGTGAAGAAAAGAAAAAAACTATGAAGCATCTTAAGTTATTGATCAATCTTCATATTTCTTGAGTAAAACCAGAATGGATGGTAATCAAAAATTTACCAGTTATCCCACCAGACCTTAGACCTGTAGTACAGCTTGACGGTTGAAGATTTGCGTCATCAGATGTAAACCTTTTCTATAGAAGAGTTCTGATGAGAAATATCAGATTGAAAAAAATGATTCAGGTTGGAATGCCAGATGTCGTGAAAAAAAACGAAATCAGACTTCTCCAAGAATCAGTAAATAACCTTCTGGTAGGAGAAAAAAATGCCCCTGGTAAAGGATGAGCAGGTCTCAAAGTATTCAAATCTTTGACAGATATGCTTTCTGGAAAAGAAGGTATCTTCAGAAAAAATCTTCTCGGAAAGAGAGTTGATTACTCAGGAAGATCAGTAATTACAGTAGGACCAAACCTAAAACTCAGCGAATGTGGACTTCCACTTTATATCGCAGTAAGAATTTTCACACCATTCATTATAGGAAAACTTATAGAGAAAAAAATAGTCTACACACCAAAACAAGCTGAAAAACTCATCAAAGATGAAGCACCTATCGCTTTGAGAATCCTTGAAGAAGTAATTAAAGACAAATATGTACTCCTCAACCGTGCACCAACACTACATAGACTTTCTATCGAAGCATTCAAAATAAAATTAATGCCTGGTAAAACGGTAAGACTTCACCCTCTTGTTTGTACATCATTCAATGCCGATTTCGATTGAGATCAAATGGCGGTTCACCTTCCTATTTCAGAAGAAGCCCAGCTTGAAGCCAAAAATCTAATTGCTGCAGACAAAAATATTCTTAAACCATCTTCTGGAGAACCAACAATTTCTCTCAGTCAAGATATGGTGCTTGGTATATATTTCTTAACAGACAATTACTGATTAGATCCTAAAAAAGCGCCTCACGAACAGCCTTTCACAGGAATTTTCAAAACAATCGAAGATGTTCTCAAACGCTATGAATCATCAGAAATCAAAGTATGAGATGTAATTTTATTCCCTATTGACGGAGAATTCAAAGCAACAACAGTTGGAAGAGTATATTTCAACTCTCTCCTACCAGAAAAACTTAGATTTATCAATGAAAAAATTGGAAAAAAACTTTTGAGAAAAATTCTTGATCAAATCTACGATGAATATGGAATGGAAGAAACAGCAACAATTGCAGATATATTAAAAGATGCATGATTCAAATATGCTACCAAATCATCAACAACAATATCAATATTCGATATGTCAGTTCCAGAAGAAAAACCTGAAATCTTAAAAAAAGGTGATAATTCTGCTAAAGTTGTCTACGATATGAGCTACCTTGGTTTCTTATCTGAAGATGAAAAACACAGACTTATCGTAAAAAACTGGACAGATATCAAAAGCGAAATCGAAGTACTTGCAAAACAAAGATACAATCCAGGAAACAGTATTTTTTCTATGATTGATTCAGGAGCGAGAGGAACTCAAGCTCAAATCACACAAATCTCAGGAATGAAAGGTCTCGTTGTATCTCCATCAGGAGAAACTATCGAACTTCCTATTAAATCTTCATTGATCGAAGGTTTGACTCCTATCGAATATTTCATTTCATCTCACTCAGCCAGAAAAGGTAAAGCAGATACTGCACTTAGAACAGCTGAATCAGGATATTTGACAAGAAGACTTTGTGATTCATCACAAGATGTTATCGTAAAAAAATACGACTGTGAAACAGATGAATATATTTCAATTTCTATAGATGAAGCAAAAATCAGAGGTGAAGCCTTCAAAGATTTGATTTTTGGAAGAGTATTAGCAGACAGCGTTAGAGATGAATTCAACAACGAAGCACTCAAAAAAGGTGAAATTATAACAAAAGAAAACATTCGTATTCTGGAAGATCTTGGAACAGAATATGTAAAAGTAAGATCTCCAATGACTTGTCATGTAGTTGGATGAGTATGTCAAAAATGTTATGGTCTCGATCTCTCAACAAGATCTCTCGTAGAAATTGGTTGCCCAGTAGGAATCATAGCTTCTCAATCTATCGGAGAACCAGGTACTCAGCTAACGATGCGTACATTCCACGGTGAAAAATCAGCAACAGAGTGAGATATTACTCAAGGTATTAGAAGAATTGAAGAACTCTTTGAAGTAAGAAAACCAAAAAAACCAGCTATCGTAGCTCCATTTGACTGAGTAGTAGCACTTATCGAATCAGGTAAAGTGATTGATGTAGAAATTACTTCAGATCCTATCCATAAAAACTATGTTCTCAAAGATGGCTATAAAGCTACAGTCAAAAAAGGAGACAAACTAGAAAAAGGTGGATCTTACGCATCAAAAGGAAAGAGTAAACTCAAAGTCAAAGAAGAATGTGAAGTTATTTCAATTCACAAAGATTATGTTCTGGTTGGTGTTATCGCAAAACATGTTAAATCTGTTGGAAACTATGCACTTCTAAAAGTTCAACACGGTGATACAGTCTATAAAGGACAGATCTTATCAAACGGAGCGATCGACATCAAAGAGTATAAAGACATTGTAGGAGATATTGAAGCTCAAAAATATATGGTAAGAGAAACGAAAAAAGTATTCACCTCTCAGGGACAAGATGTTAATGACAAATATATGGAAATTATCGTGAAACAGCTCTTCTCAAAGGTAATGGTTGAAGATCCAGGAGATTCAAGTTTCATACCAGGAACAATCATCAAACACGAAGAATTCATCCAAATCAACAAAGAACTCAAAGCAGCAGGGAAAGTAATTGCAAAAGGAGAAAGACTCGCTCTCTGATTAACTCACATCGCTAAAGAAACCGATTCGTGGTTATCTGCAGCGTCATTCCAAGAAACGATCAGAGTAATGGTAGACTCCTCTATCAAAGGTTCAATCGATGAACTCAAAGATCTTAAATCAAATGTAATTATCTGAAGACTGCTTCCTGTATGAGAAATTTACAAAAATAAGATCGCTGAAAATAATCAAAATTTTCCTTGATTATCAGGAGAAAATATGTAAAGTAAAGTACAAAAAATTTTATTCACTGCATTTCCCAAAATGGCATTTAAAAAAGCTGCCTGATCAGCAAAAAATCTAAGAGATTCGAAAGCAAAATATAGATGAGTCAAACTATTTGGTTGACAAGTTACTAAAGCTGGGAATATCGTTCTCAAGCAAAAAGGTGACAAATACGAAGTTGGTAAAAATACTTACAAAGGATCTGACTTCTCTATTCATGCAGCTGTTGATGGCATCGTATCATTCAAAAAGAAAAAAGTAATGAGATTTGATGGAAGAAAATATCTCAAAACTGTAGTTGAAGTGATACCTCAAACTGCTTAATGAAATTCACTATTTTTATGTCTCGACCGATTAACCCATGACACTCTCTCCGAAGAAAAAAACCTCGATCTATAAAAAACATAGAAGACACTCTGCTCGACAGACAATCAATCTAAAAAAATTGTCAAACAGATACAGACCATCAACTTGTAACAACTGTGGCAAAAGTAAATTAAGCCATCAAGTTTGTCCTCATTGTGGTTTTTATGCTGGAAAGCAAATCATTACTATCAAGTCAAAAACAAACAAAGTGGTTGAAGCTTAGAAAACCAGCTTGATAAAAGAGAAAAAAAAAGTATAGGTGTCAAAGCCTATGCTTTTTATAATAAATGAAAAAATGTCAACGATCAAAGGAAGAATTAATGCAAGAAGAATTCTAGTCAGCTATTTTTACGATAAACTTTTTTATCAGCTTCTCGAAAAAAATACAAAAACATTAAATGACACAGTAGAAATTGAGAAAAATCTAAAGATAATAGAAGAAGAAACTGCAAGAAATGAACTAGTACAAAAGATTAAAGAACTAGAAAAACAAGATCCAAAGCAATATATCCAGGAAATTATTGATAATTTTTTTGAAAAATACAAAGAAAAAGATAATCAGATCGACTACAACTTTTTATTTAAAATAGGTGAATTATTCGACACTTATAAAGAAATAACCAGCCAAGAAGTAACTAAAAAAACAAACTCATTTGTATTTGAAGAGATGGATCTTGTAGACCAAGCCATTTTTATCCTCTGATTTACAGAACGAAAAACACAAGACACACCAAAAGAAGTTATCCTCAATGAAATGGTTGAGCTAGGAAAAGCATACTGAGATAGCTGATCTCCTAAGCTCATCAACGCCATCATGCACAAAATTTTCGAAACAGCAAAAGACACAAGCAAATAAGCCTGTGTCTTCTTTTTTTGAGGATTGGTGGTTAAGAATACAAAACCAAGATTTTCAAGATCATCTCAAGGACAATCAAGAACTCGCACCTCAAAATGGGTATACAGCTTTCTTGTAAAAGCCATAGATTTTAGCAAACTAATTGCTAATTTTTGTTTTTTTGATTTTTAGTTTTTGTTTGCATCATCATAGTATCTGAATTATTTTTTTTGTCAAATTTTAAGGCAGAAAAATATATTTTTCGATATTCTAGCCAAAGTAAAGAATCCAAATGAAGAGGTGGCACAGCAAATTTCTCAGAAAAAGCCTGGAAATAAGCAATAATTTCTTTTTTAGTTGCCTTATTTTGTTCAAGAAACTGATAAATTTGTATCAAACGAGAATCAAGCGGTATAGGAATAGTCGAAGGGAAAGCCACAAAATCTCCAAAAACAATTCTAGCAGCATAGCCAAACATTTTTACAGCAAAAACAACCGTTTTCGCATCAAAAGGTTGTTTCATGACAGTCAAAAGTTCAAAATGAAAATCACCCATAAAATCATAGAAAAAGCGCATATCTCTATCAAAAAAATTTCAATTTTGAATAAATTTTTCTATTCTGCTAAGTTTCATGTTATACAAACGACAATTGTAGCGAGATTTTTTTAAGACACTTTCTCGCCATTTTTGATTGTGAGCTCCATATTCTAACAACAAAACAAAATCTTTTTCAACTAAATTCGCAAATTCTGCCCACCAAAGCGGTCAAGATCCTGCAATTTGATAAGAAACCAAAGCATTCTGAATCACTAAATACAAAAAAACCTGTCTCGTCAAATATACATCTCCAAATTCACTAGAAACAGCATATCGAGCTCTTTTTAAAGCCAAAAACTGTTCATCTTTCTCCTCCAAGTCAATAATCTGCTGAAAAGTATAAGCTGCAATAAATTCATGTAAAAATTTCATTCCTGCTTTTTCAAAAGCTAAACTATTGTTTCAAAGTTACAGTAGGTTCTATCATATAATCAGGAAAAATTTCATCAGCAAAATGAGCAGAAAATTGATCCAGAGCAAGCTTTTTTATCTGATTTCAAAACGAACAAACCAGCTGGTCATTTTCAAAGCCAAGATGTAGCATTTTTTGATAATCAGTCTCATAAATTTCATCAATAAAACAGTCAATATCCTGCAAATCAAGATTATCAAAAACAACAGTCTGATAAGTAGATGCAGTAAAATCATAAAGCCACCATTGACGCTTTTGTCCGAGATAAATAAGTCACTGAGAAGGTAAAAAATCAGCCTTGAAAAAAGTGCGAAAAAAGTCTAGTTTAGAAACTGAGAAAAATTTAATTTTCCCAGGATATAAAAAGCCAAGAGAATTAAGAGCTAAGCATCAAACTCTCAAATGAGTAAATCAGCCAGGACCATTGAGTACGACGGCACGAGAAAATCAGTATTTTTGGTAAATTTGTAATAATAAAGTTGGAAAATGCGTTTCTACATTTTTATGTTCACAAAAAAACTGCTCTCATCAAGCAAAAACAACTATTTTATTGGTAGAAAGATTAACAAATATCATAAATCACAAGAGTATCATATAAAAAACAAATCTAGCCTTTTTCTAGCCAGATTCAATAAAATTATGATTTTAAAAAATCTCCTTACTGCAGGAGATCTCAAAAAAAATAACCAGAATAAAAAAATTTACATTCCTTTAGCCAAAAATTGAACAGCTCTCACAACAACATAACTAAAAGCTACCAAAACAAGACCAATTAAAGCATATCTAATCCCCTGTTTTCACTGAGCAGCCTGTTTTTCATCACTTCCAGATAAAACATAAAGCAAACCAGAATAAATCAAAGCAAGCGTAACAATAGTTCAGATAAAAAAAGTAGCAGATAAAACTACATCTGAAACAAAGGTTTCAACAGTCGTATCCTGATTTTGTTTTCTAATACCAAGAGTTTCATAAATATTAAAACTACATTGTCAGTTAATAAGGTCTTTTTGAGAGCATTTAATTCACAAAGCACTTGAAGATGTTGTATTTTGAGCCAGAATTTCTTTATTCATTCTAAAAAGTAACAAAAATAAACAATAAAAGTGTAAATATTTTTCAAAAATTCACAATCAACAAGCTACAATAAAGAGAAAAAGAGATTGACTTATAAAAAAAATAGCACTCTTATCGTTTGAACATAAAAAGAAATTCATTATAAGAAGCTCACATCTTAATTCGTACATTTTTTATCAAAAAATAGATGATGGATATCAAACATTTCAAGAAAATTTTCGACCAAGAATTAAAAAAATATATCAGCGAAAAACTTAAAAAAAATCCCGTCATCAAAAAACGAACCAGTTTAAAAAATATCTTAGATTACATCAAAGATTTTACTTTTTCTGGGTGAAAAAGAATCAGACCTTATCTTGTTTTTTTAACTTATAAAGCATTTGGAGGAAAACAGGATAATGAAATTTTAAAAATCAGTATGGGCTATGAGCTATTACACACCATGGCACTAATTCACGACGACATCATGGACAAAGGAGAAAAAAGACATGGAGTTTTGACTTATCACAAACACATTGCTTCTCTTTTAAAAGGACCTGAAGCGGAACATCACGGCATTTCACAAGCAATTTTAGTATGAGATCTCTTGTTTGCACGAGCATACGAATGTATCTTCAAAAAACATGAAAAAATTAAAAATAATAATCTGGCTGAACTCGCACAAAATAATTTTCAAACAATGGTAAATGAAGTTATTTTAGGACAAATTATCGATGTCGACATTATGTGTGGAAAAGAAATAGATAATGAAAAACTTGAAATCAAAAATCACTACAAAACTGGCTGATATACATTCGTAAGAACAATGTTATCATGAGCATTATTAGCCTGAGTAGATCAAAAAACATTAAAAAAAATTAAAGAAATTTGAACAGAACTTGGTTTAGCATACCAGATAAGAGACGACCTACTAGACATTTCAGCATCTCAATCAGACAAAACACTCTTTTCTGATGTGCAAGATGGTCAACAAACCTATTTTACAAATTTCATCATGGCCAATTGAACAAAAATGGAAAAGAATCTTCTCGAAAGTAAGATGAAAAAAAAGCTTTCCAGAAAAGAGATTGAAGAACTAAAAAAACTCTTTGAAAATTCATGAGCAATAAAACACGGTAAAGAACTTATAGAAAAGCACCTAAAAAATGCAGAAGAAAAAATTAAAAAAATTAAAATTAAAGAAAAAAAGTATATAAATTTATTTTGAAAAATAATTTCTCTGCTCAGATCCTAAATAGAAAAAGCCATTATAAAAAAATCACAAATTAAAAGAGGAAAAAAACTTGACATTACCAATGAAATTCTTATCAAAGAGCCAAGGCTTATAGAGAGAAAAAAACATAAATTTATATCCACCTAATTCAGCAAATGAACTTCAATATCAAAATGGATGACAAGAAAATTAAAGTCAATATTGAAAATTCAACTCTAAAAGATGTTCTCAAATACTGCAAACCTAAAGAACAATTAGTTCTTCTCAAAAAATTTGGTATTCTAACTGGTAAAGAAGTTCCTCTCCAAAGAATTGGAAAAGAATACAATCTTACTAGAGAAAGAGTAAGACAAATCGAAACTCAAGCTCTTATGAGATTTAGAAGACTTATCGTTGGCAATAGTACTTACCTGAAAGTAATTGAAGAAGCCAAAAAGATTCTTGATACTCATGGTGGTATTCTCCTTGAAGATCAACTCATTGCTAAACTTATCAACAAACAGATATTCAGCTTCTCTTCAAAAGAAATCAAATTAATTTTAGTATCAGATTTCGATATTGCTTACCTAAAAAGAAACAAACTCATCAATAAAAGTTTCTATAAAGACCCTCTTTTCGAAGATCTTTTAACAAGTATGGTACTTTATGTAAAAGATTATTTCGAGAAAAAATGATGAAGTGAAGATCTTTATGAATTCATCGACAAGATCAAATCACACTTTTCTTCAAAATACGAAAACATTGAATATCTAAAAAACATTTCATTCTACACTAATTTTTTCAACACAGTAAGAGGAATAAAAGTTTTTGACGGTAAAATTGGACTAGCAACCTTTACAGATGTCTATCCAAAAACAATAAAACTCAAGATCATATACACCTTGAGAAGGATGAACAAACCAATGCATTTCCAAGAACTAGCAACAAAAATCATTGAACGATTCCCAACTAAAGCAGTAAAAGTAAACACAGTCCACAACGAACTCGTAAAAAACAATTCAATATTTGTAAATATGGGACTTGGTCTTTATGGACTAAAAGAACGAGGTTATCAAGGATGAATAGTACAAGAAATCATCGTTAGAATACTAAAAAAAGCTGGTAGACCAATGTCTGTAAAAGAAATTTCAAAAGAGCTCCTCAAAGAAAAAATGGTTAGTCCAAATACAGTTATTCTCAATCTTCAAAAATACAAAGATCATTTCGAGAGATTGGAAAAAGGAATATATGGACTCAAAGAAAAAACACATCCAAAACGACAAAGCAAATAATAGCATTGCAAAATCAGAAAAAATAACTATAAAACTCAGGTCTAAAGAAAATCAAGCCTGAGTTTTTTTAGACTCAAAAACATAGTTTTTGAGACCATAAACAGATGCCCAGGTGGTGGAATTGGTATACACGTACGCTTGAGGTGCGTATGCCTTTGGCTTGAGGGTTCGAGTCCCTTCTTGGGCATTCTAAAAACTTACTCGCTATCGAAGCGGTATTTTTTTTATAAAAATTCTTATACTGGTAACTTCAAAAAAGCTACAATTGAAAAATAAAGTAAAGTAAGTATACTGGAAGCAATTATTTTCAATCCGTCTATCTAATGCTGCACATCATCCCGACTCCAATTGGAAACAGAGAAGATATTACACTCAGAGCTCTAAAGTTACTGAAAGAATGTGAAATTTTTTTATGTGAAGACACGAGAACTTTCCAAAAACTGCTTTCAATGTATGATATTCCATCAAAAGGGAAAAAACTCTATGCTTTGACCTCATTTACATCGGAAGCTAGCCTTGATTTTTACACCAAACTTATCAGTGAAAACGAAGTAGGTTTAGTCAGCGAGAATGGTACTCCATGACTTTCTGACCCAGGAAAAGAGCTTGTCAAACTGTGTCGACTTCACGATCTGAAATTCGAGGTTTTACCTTGAGCAAATGCCCTTATTCCAGCCATAGTAAGTTCCAATTTCGACACTAGTTCGTTCAGCTACCAAGGTTTTTTGCCAACGAAAAAAGGAAGACAAACAGCTCTCAAAAAGATTTTAGCATCAAGCGACCCTGTTTTCATCTACGAATCAGTCCACAGAATCGAAAAACTACTCAACGAACTAGATATCCTCTGATTTAAAGGTAGACTTTTAATCATCAGAGAAATTTCTAAGATGTTTGAACAAAAAATCTTTGGTACCACCACAGAAATAGCAGAAATGATTAAATCAAAAAAATTTACCATCAAATGAGAATTTGTTGTGGGGATTATCAACGATTAGAAAAAATTTTTCTTCTAAGACCAAAACTCCACAAGTGCATAGCCATTTTTTGACCATCTTTAGACTTATTTTTTCCATAGAGCCCATCTCAAACAATTACAAATCCCAGACTAGCCAAATGAGTCCTAATTTGATGCCTAACTCATTTAGAAATCACGACACGAAGCGTTGATTGATTTTTTTCAGAATCATAATAAAGTTTTTCAATACAAGTCAAAGCTTCTTGAGCTTTTCACCTAACAGTTCCAATATCAGCAGAATTTTTGAGTACGACCATTTTTTCTTTCCCATCTTTATGATGAGCAATCGGCCAAGCGACCATCTTCAAACCATCAGGAAAATCACCATGAACATCAGCCAAATACAACTTCTCTAGTTCTCCAGTTTTTTGCAAAACCATAAATTCATCAGCTATTTCTCTCGTTTTAGCAAAATACAACAATCAAGCAGTCTCGTTATCAAGTCTATTCATCAATCAAAACTCATCTTCTTTTGAAAAATTTTTATTCTGGTTTTCAACAAATTCATCACTTACACAGCAAGTTTTTTCTAAAAAAATCATATCCAAAAAACTTTTCTCTTTTCAAAAACTAGATGCTATTCAAGCTGGTTTTCGAAGATAAAAAAATTCAAAGTCTTCATAAAAAATTATTTTTTTCATAGATAGTCCAAGGTAAGAGAATCAAAAAAATAAGTCTGTAATTTACGATTTTCTCAGCGTCCACAACAAGGTTTATATTCAGATATGATAAGTTTCCCATCATCAAGTTCCACCGAAAAATCTAAAGAAAAATCATCATTAAATTTCTTTTTCATCAACTCAGTAAGAGAAATCAGCTTCAGATTTTGTGGTTGAAAAAAATACTCCTCACCATCTCAATCAAAAACACTATCTGTCCTAAGAATAAAAGCTCCTGATCTATAAAGCTTCAAAACAGGTTGCTGTCCATTTTGTCCAAGTTGTCCAACTATCAAACTTTGGGAGCTTTTAAGCCTATTTCACTGAGTATCTTTGACCATCAAAACAGCCTCAGAAAAACTCAGATTTTGATCTCCAGTTTTCAAAACTTGGTAAATCAGCATACGACCACCGGGCAGTTCTAGAATTTGCTTATCCAGACTTCTAGGAAAAAAATATAAAAAATATGTATCAAAATCATCTCATTTTTCTAAAAAATATCCCACATCATTTTTTAAAAGTTTTTTTTCTGACGATTTTAAAATCAGTTCAGCAGCAGCTCAATGTCCATAAAGTTCTACAATTTTCTCGATTACCATACCATCACAACGATATCAGCGAACCAGATAAAGATTACTTCCCAGTTCAAATCAATTTCCAAAGCGTAGATCAAAAGAAAAATTCTCATCAGCTCAACTAAAAAATTCAATAGTTTTTAGAAGTTTCTTATTAGTAAAAGAAAAAAAATCCAATCTCAAAATATCAGTTTCCACCAAACCAGTAAAAGAAAAAAAGCTTTCATAAACATCACGACTAGCCAGTCAGTTAAAAGAAGAAAGTTGAATTTTATCAGCATAATTATGTTTTTTGCAGCTAGATTTTTTTTCTTCAGCCTTTGGAAAAGAAGCGTAATAGTCAGAAAAAAAAGCCAAATCACGGATCACTACAGCTTCCTTTCCAATAGTTTTATCTATTTCAGTCGAAGTAACTCAGCTCGAACATCCAGTCAACAATAGCAAAAAACAGAATAAAAAAACTTTGAAGAATGCAGAATAAAATTTTTTAAGCATTTTTTTTAAAAACATAGATTTACTTAAGAAGCGATAAATTGCATAATTCCAACAATATGTTTGATTTTTTGATAGTCTATCAGAGTAAAATCTTCAGTAAACTCCTTGAGTCTTTTTTCATGCATTTTAGTTTTCGTGATCTGTCCACCAAGACCGAGTTCTCAGACAAAAACAAGATGTCTATCGAGAATTTTATTTTTATATTGACTCAGAATTCCAGCAGCTATAGCCAAATCCAGACCAGAATCATGAAAACTAAATTCTCAGGGAATATTAACATAGATATCAATTCCTCCCAGATCAAGTTTGAGATATTTTTCCAAAATAGCTACGATCAAATTAAGTCTCTGAGTATCAATTCCTATAGCACTTCTTTGAGGAAACTTAAATTTAGTTTTATTCAAAAGTACCTCCAAATGAACTACCACAGCTCTTCAATTATCGACTCCGACAGTAATAACACTTCAAGGAACAGTGCTCGTCACAGCATGTAAAATCCTCTCTTTAAGATCATAAACTGGCTTCAGGCCAAACAAACTCATCTCAAAAATCGCCACATCATCAGTGTGACCAAATCTATTTTTCATACATTTCAAAAGTCTATATTGTCCAAATCTATCACCTTCTAAATACATCACCACATCGACAATATGCTCCAAGTATTTTGGCCCAGCAATCTCACCACCTTTGGTAACATGACCAACAATCAAACAAGCAACTCAGCTAGTTTTACAAAACTCAGAAAGTTTTTCAGCACAATACTTAACTTGATTTGGACTACCAGCAGTCGAATCTTGTCCTACAGAATAAATAGTCTGAATCGAATCAATCACGATCATATCAAACTTTTTTTCTCTAGTTGTTTCAACAATATCCTCAAAATGAGTCGAATGAAAAACATCTAAATGAGCACTATCATTTTTATCAGCAGAAATTCTCTTAAATCTATCATAAACTTGAGTCACATTTTCTTCGCCAGAAAAATAACCAATACGACATCCACCTTGAATATGCTGAATAATTTGCAAAACAATAGTCGATTTACCAATACCAGGCTCACCTCCAAGCAAATAAACACCACCGACTTTAATTCAATTCTGCAAGACTCTCTGTAATTCCTTATGCTGAAGATCAAAAAAACTATTTTTTGTATCTTGTCTTCCTGTTTCCAAGACACTTCCTGTCGCTATTTCATGTTTTTTCAATTTCTTCCCAGTATCTTTATACTCATCAAAACTTCAAAACGCACTACAGTCAGGACATTTTCACAATTTAACAGGAGTTCAATAACCACATTCTTTACACAAATACATCTTCAATTTCATAAAAAAATTTAAATTCTGGTGGATACAAAAAGTTCTACTAAATTATAGCAGTCTGGAAACTAATTTCAATTTGCAAATAAAAGAAAAAAAATTAAAAAAATTAAAATTAAAAAAATATGAAAAAAATCATTGAATCGTTTTTTCTTGCTATTTCTAAAGCAAGAACCAATCCTGGATTTGGGATAGAAAAAACACTTATAAAAAGGAGACAATAAGAACAAAACACAGCGAATTGCTGTGTTTTTATTATTTCTCAAAGAGATATTGACTTTTTATTATTTTATACTATAAACAATAAAACAAAAAAGAAATGAAAAAAATCGCAACCTTATCATTAATAGCATTTCCAAAAATGCTATTTGCAAGCGGCGGAACTTCAGAATTACCTGAGGCTTTCATTACATTAGGATTTGTTCTACTCATCTTATTCTTAGGAGTAAGATATGGAAAACAACCTGCAATTCTCGTGTCCATAGCAATTGGAATCGCGATTATAAGTTTACTTCCACATGAAGTAAGCAGCAAAATAAGCCACAATCCATTCTTATTTGCAATCGGCGAAATAGGGTTAGTTATGTTAATGTTTGTGAGCGGCCTAGAAGGAAACTTCCAAACCATCACAAAAAACCTAAAAAATGGTGGAAGCAATGCCATCATTGGAATACTTTTAGTAGGATCAGCTGGTTATCTAGTAGCAAAATTACTGTTACCAGAAGCATCTGGATTGACTCACTTTGTCATAGCAGCAGCTCTGACACCAACAAGCGCAGGAATTCCAGCATCGATATTTAGTGGAAAAAATTCATTTAAAAATGAACAAACCACTACAATAGTCGGTGCAATAACCGACGATATAATTGGCCTGATAATATTAACAGTAGTCAATGGACTATTAGCAGGTAAAACAGATCCAGGAAGCATAGCCATTTCTACTTTCACAGCAATTGCATTCATCGTAATTGGAACGAGCATAGGACAGCTTGGGAAAAAACAGTTACAAAATCTTTTTGATGCAGCGAAAGCAGAAAGCTTAACATTAGCTCTAGTATTCTGTTTCATAGTAGCTGGTCTAGCATTCTTTGCTGGGTTAGCTCCGATGATCGGAGGTTATGTAGCAGGACTAATTCTGATAGACATTCAGATCAAAGATTCCCATGGAGAACCTGCAGAATTAGAACATACCTTAGCTGCTAAAACGGTTTGGATGTTACCAGCTTTCTTTGTTTTATTGGGCATGAAGCTAAATGTAGCAAACTTGACGGGGAATACGATACTATTCGGACTTGCATTGACAATTGCAACACTTATAGGAAAAGGTTTAACAGGTAAATTAACAGAGAAAATATCTGGAGGTACTATAAATGGGACCTTCATGACATTTTCAATGACATCTCGCGGTGAAGTAGCAGCCATCATGGCACTCTCAGCTGCAAATGCTGGTTTATTTGCCAGCAACATCGTAGAAGGATTTGTTCTCATGATCATCATGACATCAGTGATATGTGTCATAGGAACAAATAAACTTCTTAAAAATTGAAAAATACACTCCAAGTTTATCTTGGAGTTTTTTCTTACAAAAAAAGTTCACCATCCTCGAGTTTTACGATTTTTTCCTTGAGCATTTTCTCAATCACAGTATCAAATTTTTCATGAGGAAAAAGTTTTTTCACATCAGAAAGAGAAATTTTTTTCATCTTCAAAAGTTGCTTTACAATTCAGCTTCTCACCCATCTCGTAGAACCCAGAAATTTCGACTGCTTAGCTCAAAAGGTAACACCAGTTTTTTCAGCAGTTAAAACCAAAGCTCCATAGTCCATGAGAGCATTATGTCGATCACGAGATTGCCCTTTCGGTAAAATCAGAGAAGAAATTTTTTTTAAATATTCATGAGAAGATTGAGGATCGAGTGAAAACTCAACAGTCAAAACTCTCTTGATATTAACATCAATCACTGGCACATCAGCATTAAAAGCAAAAGCCATGACAGCGTGAGCAGTATAATCTCCAATGCCAGGCAGTTTTAAAAGTCACTCCAGACTATCAGGAAACCTTCAATTCAGTTCAGAAACGATTTTTTCAGCAGCTTGCTGAAGACGCAAGCCCCTAGAATTATAGCCAAGTCCCGACCAAAGCCCAAGCAAAGTAGTTTTATCAACCTGAGCAAGCTCAAAAACAGTGGGTAATTCACGCAAAAAACGCTCATAATAATTGATCACTCTAGAAACCTGAGTTTGTTGTAGCATCACTTCAGAAATCCAAATTTCATAAGGATTTTGTGTATTTCTCCACGGCAAATCTCTGCGATTTTTTTCATACCAACTCCACACTTTTTTCTGAAAATTTTTTATCTGGCTCTTTGACAAAGAAATAGTCATTAAAATGATGAAAAATAAAGTCGTTATTGATGAGAAAAAACGACTATAATTTAGGAATTTTTATTTTCGATACCATCAAAAAAGAAATCACAAGAACAAAAAATAAAAGCAATCGTTCAAAACTACTAAACAAGAAAATAAGAATAGGAATAGCAATTCCATTAATAGTAATTGGCAAGCCTTCATAGCCTTTTTTTGCACCATATGATCAGTATGATTGAATTTTTTGAGCATTGAAACGAGCGAGTCTATAAGCCCCAGCTCCAACAAAAAACAGCAAAATAATGATCACAAAAAAACCTTGAGAACTATGAGCGTAAATCAACAAAGCTGGAGCGACTCAGAAACTAACCATATCAGCAAGAGAATCAAGTTGTTCACCTAGTTTGCTTTCTTGTCTCATAGTTCTAGCCACATAGCCATCAAAAAAATCCAGCACCATAGCAATAGGCAGCATAATCAAAGCATAAAACTCTGACATATTTACAACAAGCAAAATTGCAAAGAATCAAACAAATAAATTAGCCATAGTAAGAAAAGTCGCCAAATTCATTATCTCAAAAAACAAAATAAAATTATTTTTTCACAGCAACAATACTTTCTCAATCAACAAGATGTTGTCAAACTTCGACACAAATAGACACACTATCATCAAAAACAATTGTAACTTGACTTCCCATCTTAATAAAACCTATCATATCTCATTTTTGATAAGAATGATGAGGAACGGCATACTGTACTATTCTCCTAGCCAAAAATCAAGCTATTTGCACAATTTTAAATCTAGTTCATCAGTTACTCTGAAAAAGCATCTGATTATGCTCATTTTGAAATGTAGCCTTCAAAGATCAAGCATCTACCACAGCGTTCAAGAACTTTCCAGCAACATATTTTGAGTCTAAAAGTTGAGAATGAGCAGGAGCTCTTTGACAATGAACATCAAGCACTGAGAGCATAATAGAAATAACAGAAACTTTTTTTCCTACATCTCAAACAAAAAGATCACAAACCTTTTTATTTTTTTTACATAGCTCAAAAAACTCATCATAAGAATGCGCGACAGCTATAACCTTACCACTAGCTGGAGCCACGAAAAAACGATCATCAGAAAAAGGAAAACGAGCTGGTTGACGCAAAAAATAAAAACGATAAAAAAATCAGAAAAAAAAAACCAGAAAAAAAACAAAACATAAAACATAAAACATAATCAAAATTCAAAATACTGATAAAATAAAATACTTGTATCATTTTTCTCAAAAAAAACAACAAAAAAACAGCTTTTGAATTGGACAAAAAAGCAGAAAAAACTATACAGTAGAAGTAAATATTTTTTATGAAAATCTTACAATGAAAATTTATCGACCCAAAAGCTACAAAAAAGCAATTCCACAATGAATTCACAGATACATCATCACACTTTTTTTTTGATATGCAATTTGATACGGGATAAAATGAATTCAATCAGGAGAATTTAATCTAATAAGCATTTGACAAGAACTTCAATGGATGATACTATTTCTTTTACCAGCGATGGTAGCAAATGCTTCACCAGTCATAGCCAGAAAACGAAAAACACGAACTACACCAGTTTATGAACCTATTTTTGGTAAAAACAAAACACGACGCGGGCTCATAGTTTGATTATGAAGTAGTTATATTACTTTCCGATTACTCATTTTACTATGATTCACGACATTGACAGATCTAGACAGCATCCTAAACCGAAGTTCTTTACCCAAAAGTCTACGAGAAATTCGCTATCAAATACGACCAATTCTAATCTGAATCGGAACAATTTGATGAGATATGATCGAATCAGCCATAAAAAGAAAAATCAAAATAGCGCCATGACAACCATTTATTCCTCGAGATCAGACCGACTACATTCTGGGAATTTGCTTAATAACAAGTCGACTTTATGATCGATGAGCAAATCAAGTTATTTATCTTTGTCTTTTTGGTGGTTCTATAAGTTACATAGCCCATTTCACAGGCTATTTACTAAAAATGATCGACACCAAAAAATAAAAAAATCTCATGAACACAAATCTTCAAACTAACATTGATAAAATTCTTTATTCTGACTACTCCAAAGCAGAAAAATTTTCTCAGCTCAAAAATCTTTTCAGTGACAAAGAAATAATTTTTTCAGACTTCGACGACACCATCACACCAAAAAACACCATGTTTTTTGCCAAAATTCACTCTCTTAGACGATTTTTAAGACAAAAAAACGAAAAAATTTTCCCAGCAGTTTTACCAAAAATCGAAATCAATTCAGAATTTTTAAAGCTCCGAAAAGAAAAAGATTTTTCATCTCCGATAGTTATCATTTCTCGTAACGATCATGAATTCATCAAATATTTTATCCAAAAATCAAAAGATATTTTCGACAAACTCGGCATAGAAATAATCTGATGAATTGGGAATCAAATACGATATCCAAATTGAACTTTCTTCATGAAATCAGAAGAAAAACGCAATATTATTCCAGATAAAAAATTTTTTATTTCCGACAAATATGAACGAAAAAATTATAAAAATTACGAACATTTTTTATCAGTCGACAAAGGAAACAAAGATATTTCCTGAACAAAAGAATTTTTTTCAAAAGGTCGAAAATTTTTTCTCTTCATTATAAAATCAGCATTCAAAAAAACCAGATAGAAACTTGATTTTAGCTTCTTTTTTACTATAAAAATCATATTTTATAAAATTTTTTGTACAATGTCAAAACAGATAGCAGAGTTTCTTTTCCCAGAAATCAAAAAAAACATTGAAGATTATCAAAAAACATATCCAGCTCGCCCAGCGGGACAGATTGTTACTCGCTTCGCTCCGAGCCCGACAGGAGTTTTGCATATTGGTTGAGTCTATTCAGCTCTTGTCGGAGAGCGTTTTGCTCATCAGCAAAATGGAAAGTTTTTTTTACGCATCGAAGATACCGATCAGAAAAGATTTGTAGAATGAGCAATAGACAAGATAGTAAACGGCCTCAAGATTTTTGGAATCGAATTTAACGAGTGACCAATTGGACCAGATTTCAAAGAGATTGGAGAATATGGACCATATACCCAGTCTCACAGAAAAGAAATTTACCAGACTTTTGCCAAGAAACTCATCGAAGAAGGCAAAGCTTATCCTTGTTTTCTGACAGCTGAAGAAATTGAAGAAATTAAAAAAATACAGACAATAAGCAAAAAAATGCCATGAGTTTATTGAACTTATGCAAAATATCGTGAGATTTCTCTAGAAGAAATACAAAAAAATAGTACAGAAAATAAACCTTTCGTCATAAGATTAAAAAATCAAAACGACCCATCAGCCAAAGTTACTCTTCACGATCTTGTAAAAGGAGATCTAGTAATGCAAGATAATTTTGTAGATGTGGTACTCCTAAAATCAGATGGCATACCAACCTATCATTTTGCACATCTCGTTGACGACCATCTTATGGGAACAACTCATGTAATCAGAGGAGAAGAATGGCTACCATCTCTTCCTCTTCACCAGCAACTTTTCAAGCTTTTCAATTTCAAATCTCCTCAGTACGCTCATACTTCAACAATTCTTAAGCTAGATAATGGCAACAAAAGAAAACTTTCAAAAAGAAAAGACCCAGAAGCAGATATTTTTTATTTCATCGAAAATGGCTACAGTATAGCTGGTCTCAAAGAGTACTTGATCAACATAGCTAACTCATCTTTTGAAGACCGAAGAGCCCAAAATCCAGAAAAAAAAGTTGAAGAATTCCAAGTAGTATTGGAAAAAATTAATAAATCTGGAGCTCTTCTTGATATGCAAAAAATTGATTTTCTTTCTCAACAAGCTCTGTCTACTTTGTCTACTCCAGAACTTTTTGAACAAGGGAAAACACGAGCTTCTCAGTTTGATAAAGAACTTTTCGAGCTAATGAAAAAATATCCAGACTATACAATCTCAGCACTGAATATCGAAAGATGATGAGAAAAAGATCCAAAAAGAATACACATTTTCTCAGATCTTAGAAAAAATTTAGCGTTCTTTTATGATGAACTTTTCGAGCAGACAGAGGAACCTACTCTCCCAGAAATTGACTCCGAAACAATCAAAAATTTTCTCAACACATACATAAAAAATCTTAATCTGACTCAAACCAAAGAAGAACGATTTGAACAGCTGAAATCTATCTGACAAAATCTCTGATTTGCTCTTACCAACCAAGATTTCAAAACAGGAAACTTCAAAGGTAAAATTGGTGATCTCGCTATGATTCTGAGAATCCTCCTTTGTCACTCATCTCAGACTCCAGATCTTTTTGAAACCATGCAAGTAATGGGGACAGAAAGGGTTATCAAAAGATTAAGCATTTAAGAAATTTACCAGAATAAAAATTTTTTAGTTTTTAAGTTTAGAAAAATGAGTGATAAAGCGAAAAAAACCTTTTATTGTCTCAATATGTTTCCTTATCCATCTGGAGTTTGACTGCATGTCGGTCACGCTTCCAACTATATCATCAACGACATCATTGCCAGATTCAAAAGAATGCAATGATACGAAGTAATTAATCCAATCGGTTGGGACTCTTTTTGACTACCTACAGAAAATTTTGCAATTAAGCAAGGAAAACCAGCACATCAAGTTACATCTGAAAATATAGAAAATTTCAAAAGACAGATGAACAAAATGGAACTCAGCTACGATCGAGAGAGAGAAGTCACGACTTCCAACCCAGACTACTATAAACGAACTCAGCGAATTTTCACCAAGCTCTTTGAAAAAGGCTTAGCTTACCGCAAACAAGCTTTTGTCAACTGGTGTCCAAGTTGTCAAACTGTTTTAGCAAACGATCAAGTTATCGAAGGAAAATGTGAGCGTTGTGATTCAGAAATTACTCAAAAAAGTCACCTTCAATGGTTCATCAAAATAACAGATTACGCAGATAGACTAATAGCAGACCTTGATTCTATCAATCGACCAGAAGAAACCAAGCAAGCTCAAAAAAATTGGATTGGAAAATCAGAAGGAGCAGAAATAGATTTTTCAGTATCTGCGACAGAAAAAATCACAGTTTTTACAACTCGTCCAGACACTCTTTACGGAGTCACAGCCCTTGTAGTAGCACCAGAAATTGAAAAATATGACGAGTTTATTCCAACGGACTATCGTGAAAAAGTTCTAGAATACAGAAAAATCACAGCCTCTAAAACCACAGTAGAAAGATTACAATGAGAAAAAGATAAAAGTTGAGTTTTTTCAGGATTTTTTGTTACTCATCCTCTAACCAACGAACAAGTTCCAGTCTGGTTTGCCGACTATGTACTTTGAGACTACGGAACTGGAGCAGTCATGTTTGTCCCAGCTCACGATCAAAGAGATCGAGACTTCGCACAAAAAAATAATCTATCGATCAAAATAGTTATAGAAGCACCAGAAAATCACGAATGATGTTTCACTGAAACTTGAAAAATGATAAATTCTGATGACTTCAACGGACTTTTAAATACAGATGCAAAAGAAAAAATCGTAGTACATCTTGAAAAACTCTGAAAAGGAAAGAAAAAAATAACCTACAGACTTCGTGATCGATCAATCAGCAGACAAAGATATCGAGGAAGTCCGATACCAATTTACTACGACGAAAATCAGACTCCACACGCTATCCCAGCAGACGAGCTACCAGTAATCTTGCCTCTCGACATAGAAAATTATAAACCAGCCGGTAAATCACCCTTAGAAGATCACCCAACTTTCAAAAACTATCTACACAAAGACTGAAAAACATACCTCAGAGAATGTGACACTCTAGATACTTTTATCTGTTCTTCATTCTACTTTCTCAGATATCTTGATGCTAAAAATCCAAACGAACTCGTGAGCAAAGAAAAATCCCAAGCTATGCCAGTAGATTTCTATATTGGCTGAAAAGAGCACACAGTTTGACATCTTTTATATGCCAGATTTATTCATAAATTTCTCTACGATCTAGAGGTTGTAAGCTGCCCAGAGCCATTTCAAAGACTTTTCCATCAAGGAATGGTACTAGGTCCAGATCACCGCAAAATGTCAAAACGCCGAGGAAATATAGTAACTCCAGATCAAATCATCGACGAATATGGGCTAGATACACTAAGAACTTATGAAATGTTTATGGGACCACTCGAAGCAGAAAAAAGCCGAGATGACAATAGTGTCAAAGGTGTACACAGATTTTTAGAAAGAGTAAAAAAGCTTCCAGATTTTTTCAACACATCAGCTGAAACGGATCCAAAACTTCATCAGACCATCCAAACAGTCAGCCAAGATATCGACAACATGAAGTTCAACACTGCCATTAGCAAACTCATGATTTTAGTAAATCATTGGTATCAAACACAAACTGTTCATAAAGCAGATTTTGAAAAATTTCTCATGATTTTATCACCTTTTGCTGTCAAAATCACAAACGAACTTCGAAAAAATCTTTGAAACACTACAAGTATTCACGATCAAAAACGACCTTCTTTCGATGAAAAACTGATAGAAGAAGATTTCTTTGAACTGCCTGTTCAATTCAATGGAAAAACTAAAGGCAGCATCCAGACAAAAAAAGGTCAATCTCAGGAAATTATCATAGAAATTATCAAAAATGATGAAAAATTCTCAAAAAATTTTATTTCTGCTCCCAAAAAAATAATTTTTATACAAGATAAAATCATCAATATCATAATCTAAAAGCCAAAAAATTCAAAGTGCACTTAAAAAAATCCCTCAGAACAAAAAAAATGTTCAATTGAGGGTATTTTTTTGACAAAAAATTGATTTATACATAGAATAAAGAAAAGTTTATCCACAAAACAAAAAAGAATGAAAAAAAGAATTATTCTGATAACAGTATTCATCTTGATGCAGTGATTTTCACGAGCTGCAATTCCGGTAGAATATAACGCAAATTATCAATTCCAAGCTAACTGGAGTAAAATTCTAGAAACATTAGTTCAATTAGAAGCTACCAGAAAAACTGGATGAGAAATACAACCAACAATTTTCTTACAACTGAATCTTGATTTTCAGAAAGTTTTCGAGTTTTTCCCACCAGAAACTTCATTCAAAACGACCTATCAGCAATGTCTTTCATCATCTCAAAACTTAGCAAGTTTACCAAATTTCAACGGAGCAAATTATAACCAGTTAGAAAATTTTTTCTCATATTGTTCTCAACCTCTTCAGTCAATAATCAACGAAATTTCAGCATCTTATACGGTCAGGCCAAAAGTAGTTGTAACACCAAAAGATTGACCTGCTCCTTTGAATGTCACTTTCGATGCCAGATGAAGCATAGATCCGTCAAACGACACTATTCCTACCAATAATTTTTTCCGATACTATAGAGATATAAATGGCGAACAAAAAGTAATAGGAAGAGGAGCTATCGTAAATTACACTTTCGAACAAGAAGGAAATTATATAGTTCATCTCACAGCAAGAAGTGCAAATACTCAGCTGAAAGGAATTTTTGATGGAGAAGTAAACTCTAGCGTCAATGTTTGACCTCAAGCAGCAGTAATCGCTGTCTATGTAAACGGAAAAAAACTAAGAGAAGACTTTCCAATCAAAATAGGGACACAAGAAGCTAGAAAATGAGTACTCATAGACGGTTCACCAACTCAAGCAAAATGAGGAAGAAGAATTTTATCTCACATTCGAGAAATCACGGGTAAACAGTGATTTTCTATCACGCAAACAAACGACTGATCACCTACGTCTCTCAAAACCTCTCTTCCAAGCAACGGAGAATATAAGATTAAGTTAACAACAAAAGACAATGAAAATAATAGTATAAGTAAAACTTTTCAACTAGTAGTCTCTGATCCTGTAGCTCTCATCAAAAGCACTCCTGATGAATGAAACACATCCACGACCTATATTTTTGATGGTGCTCAATCATACTCAGTCATATCAAACATCAGACTTTTCACTCGAGAAATTTATGATCCCAATGGAGTAAAATTAGATACAATTCAATGAAAAAATATTAAAAGACAATTTAAAATTCCTGGTACTTACAAAGTAAATCTTACAGTAACAGATGAACAAAATCAAACAAATTTTGATCAAATGACAGTTATCGTAGACTCATCTGAACCCATAGCCCAATTCAAAGTCACACCAACAAGTGCACGATTAGCTCCATCAGAATTTTTATTAGACGCCTCACCAAGTTCGGACATAGATGTCCTGAATCAAGCTGATGCTCTAAGCTACGAACGATCATTTTCAAATACAGAAAATGTCGAAATCAAAGAAAAAATAGATGAATGAAAAAAAATCAGAGTAGCTTTCAATAAAAAAGGAAAATATCAAATAAAACTAACAGTAAGAGATAATTTCGGAAAAATAGCAGAAGTAGACAGAGAAATAGAAGTAAAATCAACACTTAGACCTCAGATAATCATCACACCATTAGCCTCAAAATTAGGTAGACCAAAAGTTTTCGTAGCCAGAACAAACCAAACAATTGTAAATTATGATCGAGATTTTTGAAACGGTCAAATCAGAAGAACTCAAGATCCAAAAATAATTATAAACTATGCAAAAGCTGGAGCTTATAAAGTAAAACTGAAAGTATATGGACTAGACGAAGAAACCAATGAGCTTAACAAAACAGTATTTGTAGGAGAAGCAGACAAACCAATTGCATCATACGATGTCAAAAACACACTTTGAGTCATATTAGAACCGAAAGAAATCTGTCAAGTCACTACAAACTGAATAACAACAGAAGAAAGCGCATTCCCAATAGCCAGATTAGAAAATATTTTTATAGATGTAAATGATTCAGTAAATACACTTTGAGAAAAAGGAAATCTAAAATATTATTTTCAACCTAAAAATGAAGATATTTCTGCCACAAATTCATTTAATTATAAATTTACTGATGTCGGTTGTCAGTATATAGATTACACCTTAGAAGACACAGCCATCAGCAAAACTGACAAAAAAAGAATCTGGTTCAAAGTAGACAATGCAAGACCTGAAATGGAAAATTTAACTCTGGTTTTCCCACAGTATGGAAACGAAATAGGTATCTGATTCAGCCAAACAAAGAAAAAAGATATTTTTAAAATAGATTACGATCCTCTCATCGTAAAAGTAAATCTCGTAGGTGGAAAAGACCCAGATGGATTCATTTCTTACTACCAGCGATACTATTACAATAAAGATGATCCAAATAGAAAATTAGAAATCAAAATCACCCCATCAAATTTACCATACGCTTATTTTTCTCTACCAAGAATACCTTGAGAGTTTATGTTTTGAGCACAAATCTTTGATAATGATGGATGAAATATCACATCAGAAGAAGTAATTTGAAAAGGACCAGTAGTATTTTTTCCACCAGACACGAAAAATATAGATATTCCTCTCGTTACTCTAAAAGTATCACCAATCAATGTCAGAGTATGAGACGAAGTAATCTTTGAAGTAGAATCAAGAATCCTATCAAATAGATCAGATTTCATATCAAACAGAACAATCAAATACGACTTTGATGGAGACTGAGAACGAGATGTAACCACAAAAAACGACAAAGTTAGCCACATTTATACCAAACCAGGAAAATATACACCAAGAGCTCAAGTTCTTTATAGAGGATACCCAGGAAGAGCAATTTGAGAAAACATCGATGTAAAAAATGCCCTGAGAGCTAGTTTTCTATTCGACACTTTCGACAACAAAGTAATTATGAGAGATATTTCGATAGGAGACATAAAAGATAAAACAATTTGTTTTGACCTGAGATACTGTAAATCTAATAACTTCTACAGCAAAGAAAATGAAACAGATTCATTCTTCCAGTACGATAAATACGGAAAAGTAGTAACCAAAGTAGACATTATAGACGAATTTGCAAATACAGGTTCTTTTCAGCAAATTATTGATCTTCAAGCAGATGAAAATAAAAAAATTCTGCACATGATGGCAATTCCATGAGCATTGGAAACGGGAAACAACATTATTATCAATGTCGGAAAAAATCTAAATAATGAAATCACAGCTTACATAATCTACAATTGAAGCTGAGACTGTTATATGGACAAAGACATCACTATCGATTCAGACAGTGATGGAAATAAAGAACAAGATAGAGACATAGCTTGTAATGAACTAAGAAAAATACCATACTTGGCGCAGTTTGATGCAACTATCTGAAGAATTTATTACAATGTAGACAAAAAACTTTTATCAAAAGAAGTGACAGTCAAATTCATAGATTTTGATATAGATTTACCAGAAAACACAAAAATACTTTACACAGATCTCAGTAACTTAATAAACAGTTTAGATGCCAAAACAGAAAGCGAAAAATTCCTCAAAGATCAGCTTATTTTACTAAGAAATGGAATTTGAGACAAAGTGTCTACATCGTCTATCATTGTCAGCATTAGAGCAATTCTCGAGGAACAAAAGCCAAATCTCACACAAGATCAGCTTCAAAAATTAGAAACTATCTTAAATACCCTTTCAGATAGTGCAACCAGTGCTGCGCTTTGATGAACTGTCTATGAAAATGCAAAAAATGGAATACTATTCTTATTCCCAGAAACACAAAAACCTGATATTAAAAAAATTTTTTCTCTGATTGAAAATACTACAGGCGACAATGAAAAAATCAAATGATATCTGGAAGAAATTCTTTCTATGACTAATGATGCAATTCAAAAATGAGACTTAGAAGGAGAAGATTTCAACATAGTAAAAGGCTATGTTTGTGAAATTATCAATTACTACTGAATTCCTTCAGAATCATGTCCGGCACCAGACGATCTGACACAAAATATAGAAATAACAGATACAACAACTAGTACATCTTCTTGATGACGAGGTCTTCGATGACGATTACTATTTATTTTAGGAATTGCAATATGATGATTTGCCCTCCTCGTAATAGGATTTGCTATCAAAGCAAAGCTTCAAGAAAGCAATAACTCATCAAGTTGAGAATGAAATTCCGAATCAAGCTCTGAATAAACATAAAAAAAATCCCACTATCTCGAAAAAAGATGGGGATTTTTTTATCAAATAAAGCAGAAAATAAATTTTTTATTTAATGAGAGTATTAAGATAATTTCTCGTAGCTGGTCAAACTAATCATCTCAGTCAAGGATTATCCCATTTCTGCAAAATAGCATATTTAAGCTGAAAATTATACACAGCATCTTTCACATCCTTATCAAAAATTCAATCAAAAACTCACTGATAGAGCGATTCATTAGTCAAAATTCTCTGTAAAGTTATTACTCCTGATGATTGTTCACCAAAATCAAAAGCTCTCGTAAAAGCAAATCACTGAGACGCTATTTTTGTTCCAGTAGTAGAAATAGTAGCACGATAAAGGTTTTCTAAATCAATTGGACTACGATAAGAAAGCTCAGCAATAAATTTACCAGAAAGAACTTGAGCAATATCATCAACGAGTCATTTTCTATAGAGAGCATAACTACGAGCTTTTGTATCAGAAATTGTATTCAAAAGAACAGAGACTTTTTGTAAAAAAACAACCTGATTATAAGAAGAACCTAACTTACCAAGATAGCTATTTATAGCCTTCCAAAAAGCAATATTTTTACTTTTCATAATTTTTCATCGATCAGATCTCAAACCATAAGCCGATTGAAAAAGTTTAGCCATTTCTCATCTCGTAATATAAGTAGAATCACTAAGTTGATTAACAAGAGGCTGAAGAAATTCAGCATTTTTACCTCCCAAACGCATCACTCTAGCCAAAAAAGACAAAGCCTCAGTTTGTGTAATAAAATCATGTGGCTTCAAATAGGTTTTTCCAGACAAAATTTCATAACTATTATTCAAAATATTGTAGCGTTGAGCCAGATTTACATAGGAATAAAACCAATCTTCACGATTCACATCAGATAAAATAGTCGTTGGTTTCAATGTATCAAAAGGAATATCTCTGGCTAACATAAATGCTCTCATGAGAACCTTAATAAATTCAGCTTTTGTAGCAAAATCATCAATTCCAAACGGTCTAGCACTGATACCAGGTCTTCATTGAACGAGGCAATAAGCCAAAAGCGAATCAACAACTGATCCATAAGCACTAGCTGCTGTATCAGTAAAAACAATATTTCCATAGTTTAAATCAGTAAATCTACACTCCTTTTTCATTTCTACATACCAACGAATTCTATCACCAAGAGCAAAAATAGGAGATAAATAACCAGTAGTTCCAACACCGATAAAACCAATATTTTTACCTGTCGAAGTAATATAAGTAGAATCACTAAAAGAAAAACCAGTAAAATCAGCCACATCGACAAAAGAAAATATTTTACAAGTTGCACTACATCAGTCTCCATCTATATTATTTCCATCATCACACTGTTCTCTAGACTCTAAAATAGCATTACCACAAATTCCAAGTGCTTCAGACTTACAAATAGCGCTACATCCATCTCCATCACGCAAGTTTCCATCATCACACTCTTCACTACCCTGAAAAAAACCATCTCAACAAATAGCTTCCAATCCTCATCATCAAAAACTTTGAGAAGGAAAAATAACACCATCAGTTCAAATCAAAAATGTAGTAGACAAACCACCAATTTTTAGAATACCTGTCGATATCTGTCCAGTATTCGTCGAACTAGTAAGACGGACTACCAAACTATCTCACTGAGAAACAATAGCAGGACCAGCAGAAAATCACCCTCCATTAAGACTATACAAAATAGTTGTGGCACCAAGATCATTAAATCCGCTCAAAATAAGAACAACTGGTTTTGTAATCCCACCTATAGTAACAGAATTAGAGTCAATGGCAGTACCTGTAGCGACAGGAGTTTGACTAAAAAAAGTAAGAGAATCAGGAATCAAATCTTGATAATAGGGACTAACTACTCAAACAGCATTACTAGAAGACGGCGCCAAAGGCACATAACTAGAACCATTATAAATAACAGATTGTACCTGAGTAGAAGCAGAATAATTTCATCAGACACTATAAGAAACATCAGCAAAACTAGGATTCCATCAAGCAAAAGCACCAACGGTACTACACGGTGAACTTAAAAATCACGGATTAATAACATCAGCACAAGCAATTGAAGTTGCTGTAACAGAATAAGTAGGAGCTATCCATCAAAGTGACGATATCGCTAATTCGCTACCCAGTCCATTAACAAATCAGCCAATAAAATTAGCTCATCAATTACTATTACTAACAATCTGATCGTATCAGCTATTTTGAGCTCATCAGATATGAAAACCACCAAATCAGTTTCCAAAAGACGACAATCTATGTAAATAGCTATTACTACCAGCCATCCAAAAACCAGTCCATCAGTTATTATAAGTGACCACATTATTATAAAGATTACCACCTATTTCGTCATAAATTCCAGCTTGAGCATTATTATAGCTCACGACATTATTAAAACTATTTTGCCCCTGTGTAAGAGAAAATATATGCAAACCATACTGAGCATTATTAAAAATTTGCACATTATTAAAATAAGAATTAAGTGGATCCAAAAGATAAATTCAATTTTGTCAGTTATTATAAATTTGTGAATCTATAAGTCTCAAACTTCATCATCAAGCCAAATGAAGTCAATTCAAGTTATTATTAAAAATTTGAGAAGAATGAAGAATTACCGGCGTATTTGATAAAAAAATTCAGTAATCGCTAGCATATAAAGAGCTATTAAAGACAGAAACATTTGGAGAAGAAACTATAATAGCAGATGCTCCAGCAGCTTTTATTCTCAGATTATCAAAAATAACCTGCGAAGCATTTACATCAAAAACATCCGTAGATCCAGAAAAATAGACCTGCCCAAGTCCGACAAAAACCACACAAGGATTAGAGACATTTAATGTAGTAGTCCACTGATAAGTTCAGGACGAAAAATAGTAAACTGTATTTGCAGATACACTTCCAAGCACATTAGTTCAAGGCTGTAAAGTCACTTGATTAGCCAAAGTACAGCTATAAGCATTCCAACCACTCGTATAAACAGAAGTAGATCAAAAATAATAACTATTAAGATCCGCCAAAGTAGCTAAACTATTCCCTCCAAAACCCAAAAAAACAAAACAAATCAGTAATAAAATTTTTTTTCTCTGGTTCATATCAAAAAAACAAGAATAAAAATCATCTTTGATCTACTAAAATCATACAATAATGCAATCACAAAGCACCTATTAAAAATAATTAAAAAAAAATGTAAAGGACTTGATTTTTTTAAAATTATCTATACAGAGGCGGTGTGTGAGAAATAAAAAAACACACCTAAATTATATGTATAAAAAATTAAAAAATTATTTGCTCTTTATCTTGTGTTTTTTGGTATTGTGTCAATCTCTGCTGGGACAAAACAAGCCAAAGAAAAAAAGTAGCCCTGCTGACTGGGGGTTGATGGCCGCATGGAATACATCCACTACGCCAACAGCAACAGATACAGCATGGTTTGGATCAACCTCTGGTCCTTGTTCACTTTATGTTTCTAGTGCAATCAGTACTTTGTTGATAGATAATCTCTATGGACAAAAAATTACTCTTTTGGACACAGTAAAATTAAAACTCCAAAAAGATGTGATATGCAAAAGAAATGGCATTGTAACAATGGACTTTAAGAATGGAGAAATTGAGTTTTATGGTTCAGAAAATGCTGTGATCGACAACATCGCTCCAGTAATCAAAATTCGTAAGCTCAGAATCAACAAAAGCTCAGGAGCGACTGTTACCCTAATCAATCAGAGCGTACAATGTGACACTCTTATCCTAGATGGAGGAACTCTTCAGACCGGATCTTACAAGATCATAGTCGGAGATAGCACCTCTGGGAAACCTGGAGTCATCATTTCAAATGGTGGTTTCATGGAAGGCACTATCTCACTCATCGTGACAACGAGTTCAGCAGCACAGGTAGCAATACCACTCGTACAAGCTGGACTCAAAAGAGAAATAAAACTGAATAACTTTAGCGGTTCATTCGGACCGTCAAACAGAGGAAAATTAGAAATTTCCTTCGTAAACACTGCACCTGGGGACAATGGTCTTCCTCTAGTAGAAAACGGTAGAATTATGACCACCGCATCTTCAGACGGGTTCTGGAGGATAACAAAAGTAGATGACATATTATCAGCTAGTTATGACATAAGCATAACTGCTGAAAACTTTAGCGGAATCTCAGATTTCGCGAACATAACGATACTAAAAAGATCTTCATCGATCGATCCTTGGACTGCGCAAGGAACACACGAAACTGGGACAGGGAGCAATTCATTACCCACTGCTCATAGAACTAGTCTTACAGATTTCAGTGAGTTCGCGATTAGCCAAGGAAGTCCACCGACACCCCTACCGATTGAGCTCATCAAGTTCAAAGCTATTGGAAAAAATCTAGTCTGGGAAATAAGCAACCCAGAAAAGATTAGTAGCTTTACAATAAGCCATTCCATCGATTTACTCAATTGGGAGCAAATAAGCGAAATTATTCCAAATTTAGCTTTTACATACTCTCAGACAGTAGATAAGAGTGGCTTCTACAGACTAAAAATCAATGAGATTGATGGTTCAGAAACTATTTCCATACTAGAAATAGAAAAATCATCTTTCGATAAAACATCTACAGCTACCATCAAAGGAAAAACCCTAGATGTAAACTGTCCAGATGAAACAGAAATCATGATTATGAGCTACTCAGGAGTTACACTCCTTGAGCAAAAAACACAAGGAAGCGCTTTATTCGATCTTTCTCACTTATCAACAGGGATTTACATCCTAAGAATAGGAGAAGAAAAGAAAAAAATTTTCCTTGAATAGACTACCCCCGTTCATAATGAACGGGGTTTTTTTATTGAAAATTTTTCAAAAAAAATCCATCCACAGAAATGGACAGATTTTTTAAAGACTTATAATAGTTTTTACTTATTTTCAGATTCCAAAGCCTCGTTTATTCTAGTTGTGATCTCCCCACCGTAATAGTACTTCGCACCATCATAAAGAGCTAGTTTATCTTTGCCTTGTTCATGAGCATTAAAGAGATAAAGCCCAGCAGGTAATTGTGAAAGTTTATTCTTTTCAAAACCAGCAATTGGCTGTAATCGATCATGTCTTTTAGGGTTCTCTTTCAAAACTTCATTATGAGAAATTTCAAGAAAAGCCTGTCTCTGATCAATTTTACCACCATTTTTATGAAAGATATGTTCATCAGCATCGACTGCTGTAGCCAATGACATTCCATTCTTTTTCATAATTTCTTTAGTTTCATTGAGCCCAACATGATTTTTCACATAGAAATACCTTAAATCAACCAAAACCTTACCATCTTTATCAATAATAAGCTGAGGATCTTTAGATTTTGCAATATATTTATTCTCTAAATCTGATTTAAGAGTATAAAGAACAGAATAAGTTCAATCTGCATTCTTTTCTACCTCCGGAGTATCGGTTATATAAGGAGCTTCGTCAATTCCTTTCCCCACATATCAATCTGGAAGAGATCTTCTTTTTGGAGTTTCTACAAAACCAGCAATTTCCTTCTGAGCATACTTTCTAAAATCATTGAGCGCTTTATAAGCTTCAGCCTTTTCCACATACTGACTTGCTCTCTGCTCATCCAATGTTTTAACCAAAAGATCAAACGCTTCTTTACCAATTTTCTTATCATTCAATTGATCTTTATATCCTTGCAAAACAGTAAGCAATTCTTGTCATTCACCATAATGTCTTTTCTGTCAAACATGTTCTCTATCAAGCAACTCCATAGACTCCTTGATTCTAGTCTCAAGCGGAATAGCCTCTGAAATAACTTCTTTTCCTTCATCTTTCTGAGTAGCAGTTTCCTGAGACGCAGACAATTCTTGAATCCTTTTTTCCCACCCCTTTATCTGTTCATCAGTAGGATTTTCAGTAGTACTAATTTCATCAATCAAATCCTTATTAGCTTCTATAATTTTAGGAGACAAATTATAAAAGTCAGTAATCAGTTTCTCAGCCTTTTCTTTATTCTTGCCTTTTTCAATCACCGCCTCCCCTTGTTCCACTTTCTTTGGAGTAATAGCCTTCAAATCAGCAATAATCGAATCCATAGTAATAGGACCAGCTATTCCATCCACACCATATCCTTTGAAATTAGCCTTCCCTCAATAAGTTACACCAAGCAGCTGATATTCCATGACAGCATCAAAAAAAGCTTTATCATAATCATCACTACAGTTATCACAAAGTTTAGCTAGATCTTTATAGAGAGGACCACTAGCCGTAGCTATAGTCTTCAAAGCCTTAACAACTGTTTTAAGTCAAATTTCCACTTTCACAGAAAACTTTTCTTTCAAAATATTCTGAATCTCTATATTCTTAAGCTTATTTTGAACTTCAATCTGATCCTTATTGACACCATTAACTACTTCTATTTTCACTGAAGTAGCCTGTTCCTTAACAAGATCAAAAAGCGTCTTCTTATCTTTATCTATATTTTTTTTTCTAAATTCCTCTACATTTTTACCGACTTCCTTAACATCATTAATAGTAATCTTCTCATCCTTATAAGGACTAAATATATCTCCAGGCATGGTTATAAAAAAAAGAATAAAATAATTTCTTTACAATTATATACAAAAAAATTCAATTTGTCAAAAAAATGAAAATAATTTTATAAAATTACTATTCTGCATTCATCAGAATGAAAATTTTTTAGTGAAATATTTTTTTAATTACCTTTTGAAATTACTCCGATGGTAGCAAAAACAATATAAACATCGAGAAAAATTGATCGATTTTGAATATAATAAAGATCCAGTCTAGCTTCATCATCAAAAGACAAGCTATCTCTACCAAAAATTTGAGCATAACTAGTAATACCAGGTTTAATACTAAGCAATCTCTTTTGCCAAGGTTGATAATGAGCTACTTCTTGGTCAAGATGAGGCCTCGGGCCAACCAAAGACATAGTACCAATAAAAACATTCCAAACCTGCGGCAATTCATCAAGACTTCGTTTCCTCAGAAATCTTCATCGAGCCGGGATTCTAGGATCGTCTTTCATTTTAAATAAAGGTCAGCTTCTCTCATTTTGATCAATAAGATCTTTTTTCATTGATTCCGCATTTTTAATCATAGTACGAAACTTATACATTCGAAAAGGTTTTGATCATCTTCCGATTCTCTCCGAAACATAAAAAAGTGGAAATCAATCTTTAATAAAAATAAATAAAGCAATCAAGACATACAGCCAAGAAAAAAACACTAAGAAAAAACCACTCACAAAAATATCAGAAATTCTTTTAATAACAATAGCTCGACCATCGAGAGTAGTAGCTTTATATTCCATAGCCATCACACCAGCAAAAGAAATATTTTGGTAAATGACATCGTCCAAGAAAAAACTCTCAGAAATATGATAAAAAGATTTCCCCATTAGCCTGACCTGATCAAAAAGATTTTGAAGTTGATGCTGAGTAAAAGTACCAACAACGACAAACACATCAAAATCTTTAGTAGGAAAAGATTCTGTCTCATCAAATATCCAAGTTTTATAAGAGTAAGAGCGATCTATAGAAATTTTTTCAAGTACTGCAGTCGCATCATCTATATTTTTATAGCACAAAAGCACCTTAAAAGTATCTTTTTTTTCAAAAAATTTCTTAATCACTCCATACCAGGAATCAAAAATAGAAAGAAAAAGAAAACAAAAAACAGCAGACCAAATAATAATAAATCTAGAAATTCCACCGACAAAAAGAAATCAATTTCAGTAAAATCACAAAAAAGTAATCAAAACAAACCAGATAAAAAAAACCCTCAAGTAACGAGAAAAATATCAACTCACAGGAGCAAAAAGCTGATATAATCAAGACCAAGCAGCCACAATAACAAAAAGCAAACTACTTAAAACCGCAAAAAGAAACATCTCGTCAAGATAAATAAGAGGAATTGGAAGTTGAACTGTAGGAATCAAATCAGTATAGGCACGGATCACATAAGCCACAAAAAAAGAAAGAGCCAAAAGAGCTAAATGAAAAAATGGTCTCAAAAGACTCAATAGAACAACAGGATTATGAACTGATTTTTTCATTGCAAAGAAGAAAAGTTTGAATAAAATGAATCAATTAAGATTTACTTCAACAAGAAACAAAATGCTCCTACTCATCACATATCCCAACAACCCAAGAGAATGCAAAAAAGCAATAACAATACTCCTCAAATCATGAATCGTATCAGAAATACATAAACGAAACTATATGAAAAACTACCAACTTATCAACAAAAAAATAGAAGTACAACAAAAAATAGGATTACTAATAAAAATAGATGAAATCAACCTAAAAAAATTCAATGAAATAGCAAAAAAAATAAACCTCCCAAATGCAGAAAATCCAATTATTTTAGAAAAATAGACATCAATCAATAATTTATAACAATAAAATTTTTTATTCTGGTTTTCCCAAAAATGCGACAAAAAATAAATGAAGAAGCTGTCGAATTATGAAAATTTATAGTAAGTGCAATTATAGTAACGATAGCAATCTATTTCACATTCAAATATTTAGAGTCAACTCCAGTTCTTTTACTACAAATAGAAAATCTATTAAAAACCCAAAGAATATTCGACATCAGTTTATGAGAATTAAGAAATAATCTTATTATAATTACTCTCATTATTCGGACTACTTTTTTCGTAAAAACAAGATGAGTTCAAATAAGTTGTATGATGGCTTTAGTCCTTTATGGTCTTCAAAAGTTTTTTTTCATCTCAGATCGAATAATTATAAGCCTCGTAGGTAGTTTTTTCATCATTGCACTACTTTCTTACATCAAAAATCGATTCACCAATCTTATTACTATCACAATAATTACAATAAATTGTATAGCAATCACAGCTTTCATACTACCGACATACACAAAGATAGTAAAACCAGACCAGTTTTACAGATTGCAAAAAAATTTCATTACCACTTATTCGAATCTTTCACCAGAAGAATTAGCAGATTCAGACGCTCAAATCATAATCACTCATTGAGAGAAAAAACAAGTTTTACAATTTTGACAAGAAAACAAAGGAGCTATAGAAGTTTTCTCATGAGACAAAATCCTATTCGCATCAAAAACTGGTCTCAAAGAAACATTTGCCCAAATCACTTTTCAAGATGGTTCATTTATACTGCTTACCCCGCAGACATCGGTCATTATTTGATTTGAAATCCAGCCAGAAAAACTCAAAAATAGAACAATAGAAACCACACTAGAAAATGGAATCATCATCGTGAGCACATTAAGATCCAAAGCCACTCCCATCGACACCAAAGTTTCTGAGGAAAAAATCAGCCTACAAGAAGGTCGAATTTCAAAAAAATCCAACACCATCCAATACAGTAAAAACCTAACAGGCAATGAACTCTCATGAAGTATTTTTCAAAATTTTCAATCTGGTTGGTCTATAGTGACATGAGAAAATAAGTCTCGAGATTATTCAAGCATTCTCTCTATCAAAAAATCATTTGAAAACAGCTATGACACATTCATAAAAACAGAATATTGACGATTTTTTTCAGACACCATGACATTAGAAGATATAATTGTAAGTAAAATGATAATCTGATCAATCTATAAACCAGAGATATATATTTCTCAGCTTAAAGAATTTCAGAAATCAAAATATTTCCTACCAAAAATTGAAAAAGACAAAGGAAGAGAAGAAAATCCAGTAGTAAAATTAAATAATTACCTACTCAAAAAATATAATCTCTGATGACTGATTTCGTCTGAAGAAGAAAAAGAACGAGAAATTTACAAAATAAGATAATTTTCTATTGAAATGTCAATAAAAATAACTATATGAGCAAAACCCAAAACAAAGTAAAAGAAAAGAAAATCACAAAAAACAATAAAAGTCAATACAATCAACTTGAAAAAAAGATCAGAATGGTTAGACTGACAGAACCTTGGTCAAACAAATTCGATCTTTTCACCAAGGAATAAAATAATGCGGAGGGCAGATATAGCTGGAGAGATGGCAGAGTGGTTGAATGCGACTGTCTTGAAAACAGTTGTGCCTTTACGGGTACCGTGGGTTCGAATCCCTCTCTCTCCGCCATTTATAACTTCTTTTTTCTATGCCATTTACAAAAGCACAAAGAAATTTTACAAAAATTACATTTGCGTTAGTTATCTTATTTGTATTTGGATACATAATCATTTATGCAGATCAGTTTAAATACGAAGAAAGCTACATAGCTATCAATCAAAATTTCGTAGACACTGACAGTAAAGACATAAATTCAATAGACTTAAACGATGTCACAATAGACGAAGATATACCAGGAACCCTGACATACATAGTAAAAAACTGAGACACACTTTGATCTGTTGCTCTCAAGTTTTGAACAACAGTTTCAAACTTAAAAAAAGTAAACCAACTACAAGGAAGATCTATTAGAGTTGGTATGAAGCTAAAAATCACAGAAGAAGAATGAATAATTTATCAGTTACCTACTGATACAAATTTATTAGTATTCGCAAATCAATACAACCTCAATGTAGAAGACCTAAAAAATCTTAACTACATCCAGAGCGATGACCAAGTATTTAAAAAAGGCGACGATTTGTTTATTCCTATATCGGAAGATGAAGCTAAAAAGCTTGGCCTCATCTATACAAAACAAAATGACTGATTCGATGATGCACCAGTGAAGCCAAAAACAGTGACAACAACGACAAAACCAACAACCAAGGCTAAGGTCACAGCAAACATTAGCAGCACAACAGTAGAAGATAAAATAATAAGCAAACCATCAAAAGGAAACATAGTAGCAAAACGAGTTTTCAAAAAAAACATATCTAATAGCTTCTATGCTTGATTTTGTACATGGTATGCCGCCACCAAAAGACCAGACATATTCAAATACACCAACGAAGAAAAAACAAGACAAGAAAGACCGTTTGGTTGAAATGCGAGAGAATGGTACCAAAATGCAAAAAAAGCCGGTCTAGCTGTGGGTTCTACAGCAAAAAGATGAGCTCTCATTACATTTAGAAGAGGCTGAGCAGGCTACTCTAGCGCTGGACATGTATGATATGTATTAGAAGTAGACACAGCAAACAATAGGCTTCTCATCGAAGATATGAACTACTTAGGTAAATTCATAGTAACACAGCGTTACATAGATATAAATGAAGATAACATCATTTGATACATCTACTAAAAAACCAGAGAAAGTGCAAAAATTTGCACTTTTTTTGTTTGCATTAGCAAGATAGTTGGTTATTATAAAAAAGCAGAAAAAATTATTTTCTGGCTTATGTACAAAACAAAAACCAAAGAAAAAAATTATTTTACCCTATCAATCATTATCATGGTTGCTCACAGACAAACATTCACACTTATAAATCGCAAAAGACATAACCAGTATGAATTTTTTAAAAACATATCTGAAGCCAAAAAGAAAATACTTCTCATCGCAGGATGAGGTATTGGACTTTTAGTAGTAATTTTACTAACACGATTTTATGTAAATATTATTGCTCAACTACCAGATATATCAAAAATTGAAAACATAGTTTTTTCTCAATCTACAAATATAGTTGATAGAAACGGCAAACTCTTATATAAGCTCTATCAAGAAAACAGAGATTATGTGACTTTGGACAAGATTTCTCCAAAAATGATCAATGCAATCATAGCAATTGAAGATAAAGATTTTTGGACAAATAAAGGAGTAGATTACATGGGTATGGCAAGAGCTGTCCGATCAGATGTCAGTAGATCAGCTCAAAGACAAGGTTGATCAACGATCACCCAACAGCTAATCAAAAATGTCCTGCTTACAAGAGACAAAACCATCACAAGAAAATTAAAAGAAATAGTATTAGCTTTCCAAATAGACGATGTCATCAGAAAACAAGTTTTGATAAACAATAAATGATTGACTAGTCAGCAAGTAGAACGCAAAGTAAAAGAAAAAATCTTAGAAATGTATCTCAACTATATATTTTTAGGAAATAATTCTTATTGAGTTGAAACAGCATCAAGAACATACTTTTGAACATCAGCAAACAATATTACGATATTACAATCAGCAATATTAGCGTGACTTCCTCAAGCTCCCTCGACATACGACCCATTCAAAAATAGAGCATCATTAATGGGAGAACTACAAATCATAGAAAACAATATAAAAATACAAGCTACTGGAAGTTTAAAAGAAACTATATACAACAAAATCAAGCAAAATATAGCATCAATCAATCTAGACAACAGAAAAGACAATGAAGGTTTCATTAAATTCATAAGAGGGCTTAATTCATTTGATATAGATTTTGAATGACAAACATATAGCGTCAAATATATACCTGGAAGAAAGGACACTTCTCTCACCAGAATGTTTGAAGAAGGATATATAGATCAAAAAGAATTGAAAGAGGCCTTTATTGAAGCCTTAACATTCCAATTTCAAAAAAATTCATCATATATAAGAGCTCCCCAATTTGTTTTCTGGATTATAGAAGAATTAAAGAAAAAATACGATGAAGAATTACTCCTAAAATGAGGTCTCACAATAAAGACTTCTCTAGATTTAGGTATTCAAGAATTAGCAGAAGAAAGTTTCAAAGAAAATGTCTCAAATCTAACAAGTTATTGAGCTGACAATACAGCGCTTTTTTATGCAGACAGTAAAAATGGAGATGTTTTAGCTTATGTTTGATCTTTGGACTACAATAATGATGAAATTGATGGAAAAGTAGATATAATTCAATCACCAAGACAGCCTTGATCCTCAATGAAACCGTTGATCTATGCACTGTGATTTATGAAATTGCCACTTACAATTGACACACCTATTTTTGATATTCCTACTAAAATAGGTAAAGACCAACCAAACAATGCAGATTGAAAATTTGAATGATTATTACCTCTCAGAAAAGCTTTGTGATACAGTAGAAATATACCAGCCATCAAAATGTACTTTTCAGTAGGAGAAGACGAAGGAGTTAAAAGTTTTCTCAAAGATCTATGATATACAACATTCTCAGACAATGTGCGTTATGGTTATCCACTATCAATTGGAGCCTGAGAAGTAAAAATGATAGAACATGCAAACGCTTACATGCACCTCAGTGCGATGTGAAAACCAGCAAAAATAAATCCAATTCTAGAAATTAGACTATCAGATTGATCTCTATTATATCAAAAAAAAGTAGAATATCAGACACAAACAATTCCAGCTTGAGTAGCCTATTTAATACGAAAAATACTATCAGATCTAGAAAATTTACCAGCCACTTGGGTAAGTAATTTTACTGTCTGATGACTAAAATTTGCCAGCAAAAGTGGTACAACAGACATGAAAATGCCAAATGGTCAAAAATTACCAAGAGATTGATGGCTTATGATTTATACACCATCTAAGGTAGCAGCACTACGAGCAGGAAATACAAATTGAAAACCAATGAATGCAAATGCATACTGAGGTTGGGTAAACGGTAAAGCACGAAAATCTTTTTTCAGAAAATTGCTTCAAAAGTGATATATCAAAAACGAAAATATTCAACCAGTAGAAGTAGCAAATGTTTCTATATCAAAAATCTCAGGAAGATTAGCGACAGAAGACACACCTGCTGATTTCGTGGTGTCTTCTATGGGTTACATCAAGACTCTACCAGGTGCCACAGATCCAAAAATGAAATTCATAGAAATAGATAAACAATGTGGTGGATTGAGATCAGCCCTCACACCACAAAATGACATCATAAAATGATATGTAATTTCACCAGTTTCATTCATGCCAAACGGTATGGATGTTGGAGATATCAAAAATCGATGGAAAAGATGATCAGCCATGGTATTAAGCAATGAAAATGCCACTACTGGTGACACGAAATTCCAATACACAAATATATTTCTGGAAGAACCAAAAGAAGTATGTGAAAACAGAACAGAATCACAAGACGACAGCATAGGTATAGAAATACTAAGACCTACAGCTGGTTCAACAGTAAGTAAAAATTTTGCCATTCGATATAATGTATCGGCAAACAGCAAAATCAAATATCTCAAAGTACTACTCAATGATGTAGAAATAGCTGAAAAAAGATTAAACAATGAACAGATTACAGACATAATAAATGTCTCATCATTTGATTGAGTACAAGAATGAACAAATTATCTATCTGTGATAGCAATCGACGAAAAGTGATTTTCAAATAAACAAACTTATGATATCAACATCGTAAACTCAGACAAAGAAGCTCCATACATCATGAAAGATAAAATAAACATAACAAAAAATAGTGATGGAACATATAAAATAATACTATTTTTTGCAGACGAACTCTCAAATATTAAAAACTGATCTATTTCATTCCAAGGTAAAAAAATAAACTCATTCAATAAAAATCTCACCTCATTTGAAATGGATGAATTAGGAACAATAGATATTCAAGTTGAAGATGCCTTCAATAATAAATTAGACACAAACTTAGATCTTAATGGGTACTATAACTAACAAAAAATGAGCTACTGAGTAGCTCATTTTTTTCATAAAGATAAAAATTTCAATAATTACTTCAATTTTTCTTTAAGAGAAATTAAAAATTGAAAAGACTGCAAAGGAGACATCTGATTTATGTCAGCACTCTTCACAATTTCAGCAATTTCTTTATAAATCAAAGAATTTTTATCTTCAGCAATCAATGGTGAAGCAAATAAAGATTGAGCTTGGAAAGAATTATTCTTTTTTTGTTCTAATCCAAGCAAATATTCTTTAGCCTGCTGGATAACACCATCTGGCAAACCAGCAAGTTTAGCCACATCAATACCATAGCTTTTGCTAGCACCACCTGCCACAATTTTTTTCATAAAAACTACCTCCTTTTCTGTCTCATATACACCTACTGAAAAATTTTCTAATCAGGCTAATTCTCACTGAAGGCCAATCAATTCATGATAATGAGTTGCTATCAAAGTTTTAGCCTTAATACTATGAGAAATATAAGAAACAATAGCCTTGGTAATAGCAAGACCGTCATAAGTAGAAGTCCCACGACCAAGTTCATCCAAAATAACAAAAGAATTCGCTGTTGCATTATGAATAATACTAGAAACCTCTATCATTTCTGTCATAAAAGTAGATTGATTTTTAGCAATATTATCAGCAGATCAAATTCTAGCAAAAATACCATCAACAAGAGGAATTATAGCTTTACGAGCAGGCACAAAAAAACCACAATGAGCCAACAAAACAATAAGAGCATTTTGTCTCAGATAAGTAGATTTTCCACCCATATTTGGTCCAGTAATCACATGAAGATAACTCTGTTCATTCATCAAAAGATTATTTGCAACAAAATGAGTATGTTTATCAAGAAAAGCTTCCACGACAGGATGTCTTCAATCCTCTATCAAAAGCTCAGCTCACTGTTTTATTTCTGGTTTTACAAATCATTTACTCAAAGATAAAAGAGCTTGAGAGCTATAAATATCAAGCCATCAAAGATAAAAACAAAGTTCATTAAGAACTGGCAAATACTGATTAAGCAAAGAAACCAAGGAAACGAGAACTAATTTTTCAGCATCAATAAGTTTGTCCTTAGATTCAATGATTTTTTTCTGTATAGAAGCGAGAAAAGGAGTCGAGTACTTCTCCCCCGACTTCAGAGTCCCAATACGCATAAAATCATATTTTTCATGATCTCTTTGAGCTTTTCTCTCGAAATCTTCAGCATCTTTTTTTGTGAGTTCCAGATAATAACCTTGATGAACAATATATTTGAGTTTAATATTTTGTACACCAGTGTATTTAACAAGATCTTGTTGATATTCCAACAAAAGAGAATCGCTATGATAAACCATTTTCTTTAGTTCATCAATCTCAGAACTATAGCCATCAGCAATATAATTCATTTCATCAGAAACAATCACTTCAGTTAGGGTTTCATCAAGCTTCTTTGCTAAATCTTTAATAACGCGAGCATCATCAGAAGAAAATCAAATCATCAAAAGCAGTTTTTCTACCGATAGTTCATCATTTTTAGTAAAAAGATGAAAAAAAGTAGTTTTTAACTTTTGAAACTGCAAAGCAGAAATTTTTCTATAAAGCAAAGAAGAAACTACTCTTTGAATATCAAAACATTCCTTCAAAACCAAAGTCAAATCTTCAGTAAGCTGTGGATTTTCAATAAAAAAAGAAATAAAATGCTGGCGTTTAATCAAAGTCGAAAGATTTTTAATTGGCATCTTCAGCGTCTCTCTAAAAAGCCTCTTCCCTCAAGTCGTCACACATTTATCAAAAACACCAAGCAAACTATGTCTCACTGTATGTTCATAACTAGACTCAAAAATTTCAAGATTTTTTAAAGTCACATCATCAAAATAAAGACGATCTTCTCAGCCAAAAAACTGCAAACCAGAAATTTTATGAAGAGCTCATTTTTGAGTACGAGACAAATACTGGAAAAGCAAAGAACAAGCATGGATCCTACCATTTTCTAAAGCTTTACCAAAACTATCAAGGCTAGAAACCTGTAATATTGATTTCACAAAATTTTCTTCCTGAGAAGCACGATGTCAAATAGTCACCAAAACATGAGGCAACACAATTTGTAAATGATGTTGAAGTTGTTCCTTAAAATTAAGTTTAACATCAATATCAACAATGACTTCAACTGGTTTCACAATACTAATATGTTTCAAAACCAAAGCAAAATCCTCGAGAGAATAAGTATAAAATTGACCAGCAGACAAATCTCATCGAATCATATGATAAAAAACACCAGTTACAGTTTCTTGCTCTGTCAAAGCCAAAATAAACTTAAATTCTGCATCAGATTCAGCCGTATAAGTACCAGGACTCATAATAGACACGACCTCTCTTTCAACAATTTTTCCAGGTACTGGTTGGCTAGTTTGCTCAGCTATTGCCACTTTATATCAACGACCAATCAGCTTTTGAATATATTTATCAGCTGAATGATATGGAATTCAAGCCATAGGAATAGGATTTTCAGAATTTTTATTCTTACTTGTCAAAACAATATCAAGAGTTTTACTACAAATATGAGCATCTTCCCAAAAAGTCTCATAAAAATCACCCAAACGAAAAAACAAAACACAATCAGAATATTGTTTTTTAAGATCTACATACTGTTTCATAGCAGGAGTCAAATTTTCATAGTTCATGAATAATTCAAAAATATCAAAAATATCTGAAATATCCTAAAAATACTGTTTCAAAGAAAAAAATCAAAGCTAGTTATACTTTTTAAACAGATTTTTTGACAAATTTTGAAAATATAGTACAATAAAACGATAAAATTTTTTATCCTGATTAAATTACAATGAAACCAAAAAAAATAAAAAGGACGGAAAAAAAACTAGTGAGAAAGTGATTTCTAATAGCGTTAATTTGAGCAATAGCACTATCATTTTGAATTCAAAGTTGGGAAAATCAAAAATCACGAGCAGCTGGAGAGCCAGCATCTGATTTACAAATTACTCAAACAGTAAATAAAACAGCCACATCAGCTGGAGATATGCTGACTTATACAATCACTTATAAAAATCAATGACCAAATAACATAAACAATGTTTCAATAACAACGCAGCTTTGAAACCAGATGGTTTTTGCATCAGCTACTACGCCAATTTCTCAGCAATGAAATAACATTATCAGAAACATTGGTACCTTAGCAGTAAATGGAACAGGAAGTTACAAAATCTATGCAAACATAAACCAATGGTCAAATAATGGTACTGTCACAACTTTTTCTACAATCAATGGACTCGTGACAGACACAAATATGAATAACAATACAGCAAGTTCTCAAACTTATGTAAATAATTCAACAAATTGTATTGATCAATCTATTTCAACAACAGGTCTTCAAATTAATTTCACCTATTCATCTCCAACACAAGATGTTTTTATTCAGTCAATAAATTTCAATAACACATCATTTCCAGGTTTAATATTACCAATTCAAGCGGTTCAGCTCATTCCATTACCAAATAGTTTAAATGGTGTATGAGAAATCAGTACCGACCATTGAGATGCTGCGACCTATACATATCCAGCTCAAGAAGATCCTAGCATGTCAGAACTAGTAGAAATGCTTGGAAACAACAACATAAACAACATAATCGATTTCGAGTGAATAAGAAATGCATCAATAGACATCAAATTTGACTCGACAATAATAGACAACTCGACATCAACAGACGGCTATTCAGAGTTACTTATTTTTGAAAGAGGAATGAATTCTGACATTATTGTACAAGCTGTAAACAATTTATGAGGAACTCCAATAGGTAATCCACTATTATTAAAAAGAGTCGATCAAAAAGCTGTATGAGTACAAATAGACACTACTGAAATTTGATCTCCTCAAAATGTCTGATATCGAAGATTAGATCTAACAGATCTTAATGTACCAGCAACTCAGATCATCAGATTGACATCATTGACATGACACAATTGACCAGATATCAAAATTATGGGTATTAAAACAACAAAATGTGCAACATTTGAAACAGATTTAGAATTACATCAAACAGTAGACACAGCAGTAACAGTAGCAGGAGATACGATAACTTACACTATAAATTATATAAATAATGGTCCAACAATAGCTTACGGAAGTCGAGTAGAAACAGAACTACCAAACGATATTTCTTTAGTATCTTCATCTCTCACAGGATCAATAAGTTGAAACAAAGTAATAATACCAGTTTGAAATCTAAATATATGAAGCGGTTGAATAATTATTGTAACAGGCTTAATAAGCAACACTGTTGTTTCATGAGATATATTAACAACAATTTCAACTATTTTTAGTGATACCCCTGAAACCAATACAACAAACAACACAGACAGTTCGATCACTCGCATAAGAGACTGAGAAAAATTAAAATTAGTAGCAATATGTTCAGACAATCCATCAGTATACAAAGTTTGGAAAATTATAAATGAAAATAATGTACCAGTAAGCTATACAGCACAAATATGATCAGGATCGTACAATACACTAGGCATCATTCAATCATCATCAGAAAGTTATATTCAAACACCAACACAATCTGGTAACAACACGCTATCGCTTTTTGTAAACAATGTGCTACAAGATACAAAAACCACAACAAATGTAAGCTGTGGAAATCAAATAGCAGATCTAGCTATACTACAATCAGTAGACAAAATAGCAACTCATGCTTGAACATATCTCTTTTTGACATTTGACTATAGCAACAATGGCCCATCAAATGTAAACAGTGTCTATATTGATGTCAACTTGTGACCAAATCTTCAGTTCATAGAAAGTTCATTAAATTGAAATTTTTTATCTGGTAACACACGAAGATTCGACATTGGCAATATGAATGTTTTTGACAACGGTGCATTCTATATTACCGGATTTATCATGTCAGGACTTACAATTAACGATACAGTATTTGTTCAATCTCATATCGACTGAGCAGCTGATGAGCCAAATACAGGAAACAATTTCGATGACACTTTGACAATCATAGTAAAAACAGGGGTTGTTTATTCAACAACAAATGATTCATTTAGCAGCGGAACAACGGTATTACCAGAATTAAGTTGAGAAATCCAAGACTTTGAAATTAGTTGAGAAGTAAAAATAGATTTAACAAAAGAAAATATTTTCAACATCATACCAAAAGTAATTGGAAGATGATGTCATTATACAGATGAGCCTTACTACGATTTTGACTTTGTAGACATGAATGGACATCGATCATATAATTTTGTAAAACTATTGCGTTTAAATTGTATAGTAAAAGGAAGATATAAAAACTATAAATGGTTTGAACCAGGTCAACCAATAACAAGAGCAGAAACGATAAAAATCTTCACAAAACTTTGGGGAATTAAAAACGAATTATTCATAAAAGGAGAAAAGTACAAATATATTGGAGATAACCCAATATCTGATGTACCAAGCAACCATCGAGCAGCGAACTATATAGATTATGCGTTTCAAGCTGGTCTTCTTGATTGACTTTATGAAATAAAAGATGGGAAAAGATATATCTATCCAGACAAATTCATTACAAGAGAAGAAGCCGTAATAATGATGATGCAAGCATTTAGTCTTATCAACGACTATCCACTAAATAAAATACAAACACAATCAAGTTTTTCAGACATAAAAGGTAGCAAAGGAGAAAACTATATCAGACATGCTGAAAAATTAAAAATGATAGAAGGCAACACTGCAAATGGAAAAAAAATATTTAGGCCATCAGCACCTATCAATAGAGCTGAGCTCAGTAAAATAGTAGCTCAACCATTTAAAAATGTACTAACTTTATATAGAATAGTCGTCGACAAAAAAAGATAAAAGAGATCTAGCATAAACATTTCTAAATTTTATCGATATAAACAAGAAAAAATCCTGGCAACCTCGAAAGCCAGGATTTTTTACATTTTCCAGAATAAAAATTTTTTTATAATTAAGTAGCTTGTTTTTGTCCTGTTTTGATAGTACCAAATTGTCAACCATAACCATAAGAATTTCATCCTTCAAACTCAAAAGAATTCAATGATCAAATTTTTCTTCTGAGATTTTCTTCTTGTTGAAGGAAATATCTTTCAATAGAACTGTCTGTCATCACTTTATAATCAGAAACATAATCTTCTCCAAACACAGCACCAATCATTCTAGGATCAAGTTGAGCAGAGTTATGGTACAAAAATTCAGTAAACACAGTCAACGCATTAGTAATTTGACTAGGAAATTCTCTATTTAATTCAGCCTCTTTAAGAATTGCATTTTCTATAAGTCTCCTCTTTTTTTCTTCAGAAAGGTTTTTTTCTCTTATAGTTGCGAGAATACTAACAAGTCTTTTAGTTTTAGAACCATCAAATAATGGTCATTTAAACCAAGTATAGAATTTTTTCATAACAAATTCCATCACTCTCTTATTTTCAACATTTTCAAGTCATTTAAAATTACTAACCACACTATCCCAAAAAGCCACCGCTGTTTCTTTTTTATCATCAGAAAAAACCGATCCTCTGACACTAAACATCTCATTATTAACTACAGAATTTGAAACATTAAATACTGCATTTTTATAAAAATACTTATTATTTGTGTCTCATCTAAAATTATCAATATCACTTTCCAAAGATTTATCCAAAAGCTCAGTAAGAATGACCTTATCATCAAGTGCGATAGTCTCATCAGAAAGCAGATTAAACATACTAACAGGATCTTTCAAATCTTTAAAATTAAGAAAAGAAACTATTTTATTAGCATTTTTAAACTCTCTTGTAGATCAGCTCCATCGAGCATCAAAACTAGTAGCAATTTTTTGATAAGAACCAGAATAATTTAAATAAGATATTTTTTCTGGTGATCGTAAACTATCAGGTAATGGTGAAGGTATTCAGCGTTTTTGAGCAATCAAATTAAGAATTTTTCAGACCTTTTCTGGTCAGTTTGCATCTCAAATATAATATCAAATAGGGAAACCAAACTTTCTACACATACCAATCAATTCAGTCTTTACATTAACAAGCGCTTCGTTTCTGAAAAACCCAGAAACAATTCCAGCAAGAACACATCCATAAAACTTCACAGCTTCTTCATCACTATTAACCAAAGCTCCCATTGCTTTCAAATCTCAAGCAGTTTTTTCTATTCTCCCCTTACCAAAGTTATCCCAAAAATCTTTTTGAGCAAGCGAAAATCTTTTTAAAGCCATCTTACCATTATATTCTTTATTCACATTTTCAGAGCTACCCATATTATTATAGCTTCATTCCAAAGTATTAGCAAACTGAACAGAGTAAAGTCTCTCAAATTTCTTTTCTTCTCAAGTAGAAGTTCTCAATGTCGCTAATATAAAGTCAATTTCTGCTCTCACAATAATATCAATAAGCTCATCATTATTTACATCTTTTGAACGACCAGCTTTAGCAGCCGCTATTTTCTGTTGCACTTCCACCAAAAATTTCTGCTGATATTGTTCTCCAAAAAGTGCCTTTACCCAAGCTCCTTTACCAGCAAATTTTCTAAGTTTTCTCTGATAAAGTCAACCATTTTCAATCGTATAAAGCAAAGCACCACATATATCATAAGTTTTAGCCCCTGGTCAGCTGTTTTTTTCAATAAGTGATGCAATCTCACCAGAAACAGCTCCAGCATCAATAGATCAATTTTTTACAAAACTATCTTTTTCACCAGAAATTTTCTTAAATATTTTACTATCCCAATCAGACTGAAACTTACCATGAGCATCATCAAAAGCCTTTCAAACAAAGGGAATCCAAGTAAGTCTCTTATAAAATTGGACATCCATCATCATCCAATCTTCAAAAGCCATAGCTCTTTTTTCATCTTTTTCTTTGAGATAAGATTTGGCAATACTCATCGCTCATCAAGCAAATTTCATTACATCTCCAAAAGTATACCATTTGAGACCTGAAGGTTTTTTTAAGTCAGGATTCATTTTTTGTGCATCAGCTTGTTCAGAAAGAGTAATTTTTTTATAGTCAGTGTGAGAAAAACCTTTTAAACCTTTATCAGAACACCAGATCATAAAACTTTCATAACTCATTTTTTTCTTGCTAGGAATATTTTTACCATGTTCTAAATCATAAACATTGGGGACATATTCAATCTGAACTCAATCAGAATAATAAGTAGTTTTATACATAATTGAGCTATCAAACTCTTCATTTTTAGAATTAAGTTCTTTCAAAGTTTTTCATCGATAAGAAATATCATTTCATCAAAGATCTTTACAAGATCAAGCTCTCCAATCATATCTTTTAAAATTTTCTATACCGTTTTTTATATTTTCAGATTCTAAAGAAAAATCAGAATTTTTGATATAATGGTCAAATCAAGAATTAGGTACTGAAGCAAACTTATAAATCTGACCACGAATAGTTTTTAATTTTTGAAGACTTTTTGCCGTCAAAGGCATTGTCAACAATTCTCATTCATGTCATCAGCTAAGTTTAAGATCAACTCAACGAATTTTAAAGGTAATAAGATTTTTTTCTTTGTCTACTTTGTCTACTTGAAAACTACTCCAGGTTTGTCAGCCCCCTGGAGTTTCAGAATCAGAAAAAGGAACAATCAAAACAGTTCACTTTCTAATTCATTTATCAGCTTCAGAAAATTGGTATCAAGCTATAGCATCCCATTCTTTTTCAAAAGCTTTAAAATTCTCCATTTTTTTCTGTTCATCTGTTTTATCAGTATGAACATCATTATTAAAATCTCTAAAATTGTCATTAAGTACTTCTTGATTTACCTTATTTACGAGATCATATTTCTCAACAGAAGGAACTTCTTGCCCCTGTGGAGATTTTTGCATCACATAAGAAAATACAAAAGTAGCAAGATCATCTCCAGTAAGACAAAAATCTTTATTAAGGATTGTTGGTTTTAATCTTTTAAGATCAGACTCAGTAAATTCTTTTACTAATTGCCTTCCAACTTTAGTATCAAAAGGTAAATTTGCAGGATAAGAATATAAAGCATATGTTCACTTACCTGTTTCAGAAAGATATCACTCATAAAATCATCACTTAGAATCGGTTAGTTTAATTTTATAAGAAGGATGAATTTTCGTATTTTTATTGATAAAAATAAAATCATTCTTTCCGGCTAGTAAATTTTCCATATCAGAAGAACTCTCCACTTCAAAAGCAAGAGGGAAAAGAGGTTTATCAAACAAATCATCAAAAGATCACAATGGCAATGGCCCACCAAGAAGATTTTTTTTCTTAAAAGAAACCATCTGTCCATTTGGCATAAGAACATAATTTTTCTTCAAATCAAATAAATCTTTTAAAAAAATTTTTAATTCTGCACCATCTATTCCATAAAAATTCTTCATCGATTCATGAAAATTTTCGTCATAATAACTATCAATCATTTCATCAACAATAATTTGTTGTTCATCAAGACTAAGTTTAGAAAAATCAAAATAACTATGATACCATTTAGTCAAAACAGAACCAAGAGCAGGATAATCTCTTTCAATTAAAGCAAAATAAGTCTTAAAAAGTCTAGCATTTTTATCTTTTTCAGAAACTTTTCAATCAGCAATAAAATCAAGCAAGCTAGAATCAAAATCAGAAAGTTCTTCAATGCTATGCCCAAATTGACTAAAAAAACCTTCCAAACTAGGTAGTTTAAAAACATTTGCCATTTCAGAAAGAGTTTTTTTTGTAACATTCCAGCTATTTTTATAAGAAGACAGAATCTGTCTAGAAATAAGTGGTTCAAAAACTCTTTGAGATTGTTCAGACCAAAAAGAAAAAGGCTGAGATTCTATTTGAGTTTTTTCAGGAATAGAAATTAAGCCATTTTTTATAAAATTACTTAAAATTTGTGAATTTGATAAAGATATTTTATAAAAATTTTCTTTCTGAGCATAAGAAAGATCTGAAGAAGAAAGAAATTTATCTATCGTAGTTTGAAAACTAGATATAGTGAGAGGATGCAAAGCAAACAACTTAGTAAACTCATTTTTTTGTTCAGGAGAAAACTTTTGAACATCATTAATCTGAGCATTGAGTAAAGCCATAAATTGAGATATCAAATCGCGTTCAAAAGAAGGCTCTAAAACAAAAGATTCTCATCTTCACAGAAAATCTTCAAGTGAAATAGCAAGACGATCAAAATCAGCCCATCAAACTTGAACTCAAGAATCGAGCAATCTTTTGAGAAGAGAATCTCAAGAATATCTATTTAATTTCAGTAAAAAATCATCAAAAAATTTATTTTTATCAGAAACAAGATCAGTACTGACATTTCTTTCCTTAAGATATTGTGAATAACTAGCATCTAAAATATTCATGACATCAGCAGATAAGTCACTTTTTTTAGCATTTAGATTTTTTAAATTATTCAGATTACCTTGTTTATTAAAATTTTTTCTTGCCATCGTCGTGAGAATAACTAAACAAATTCAGTATAAACACAAACTAATAAAAAGCAAAAAACTAACGAGATTCGGCAGGACCATAAACAAAAAACAACCAATGTCAAGAAATACTATGAAAAAATTTATTTTCTGGAAAATATAGATGAAAATAGCTTTTGTACACGATCGAATTATTTTCAATGGTTGAGCAGAAAAGGTTTTACAAGATCTTATTAAAAGAGAATCTTTTTCAGAAGCAACCATTTTCACGCTCTATGCAAATCAAAAAGAAATAAAAATCAGCTGAAAATCAATAAAAATCAGTTCTGCAATACCTGTTTGGATCATAAAATCGCTACAACGACTACAAGCAACCCAATTACCAGTCATAAAAACAATAGCTGATTACCGTAATTTTATGGTAATATATCCCATTTTAACCACAATCCTTTCTCTAAAAATTAAAAAATATCATCCTGATAAAATCACAATATCATCATTTGCAGCAGTAAAAAACTGTGAAGTAGAAAGCATCCCAACAACACTCTATTTGCATTCTCCGATGCAATATATTCGAGAAAATTATGAAGAATACAAAGAAAAATTTTCATTCCCCATCAAACAAATTTTCATAGCGACAGCTTTTTTTCTAAGAAAACGAGATAAAAAACCAAGAAATTACGAGAAAATATTCTTCAATAGTGAATATACAGCCAAATGTGCAAAAAAGATTTACAACCTAGAATGAGCAGTATTATATCCAAAAATAGAAAAAGAAGTCGAAATAGCAGAAATAGTATCCCAACCAGAAAATTATTTTTTATTTATGGGTAGGGTTGTGAAATTTGTAAGAGAAGTAGACAAAATAATAGCTTTAGCAAACAGATTAAACATTCCATTAGTAATCATGGGAGATTGACCAGATAAAAAAGAAATGCAAAAATGAGCATGAGCATCAGTAATTTTCACCCCACGAATAAAAAATCGAGCAGAAAGATATCAAGTTTTAAGTAAAGCAAAAGGTCTTATTAATATAACCAAAGAAAGTTTTGGTATTAGCACAGCTGAATCTCTTTGCTGTGGAGTACCCGTATTTTGATTAAATGAATGAGCAACTCCAGAATTAGTAAATTCAGAAAATTGAGTACTTATAGACAAAAAAGACATAGACTCTCTCTCTGTCAACTTTGTCAAGTTTAGTCAAAAAAAATTCGATAGACAAGCCATCAAAGAAAATTTCATAAAAAAACTAAAAAAACATTCAAATCGATAAGTAAAGTAAAAGTTTTTTGTTTTGAAAAAGAAAGAAAAATTAGTAAACTGAGCCAATGCCTATATAGCTCAGTAGGTAGAGCGCACCCATGGTAAGGGTGAGGTCACCGGTTCAATCCCGGTTATAGGCTTTTTTTACAAGAAATCACACAAAATGGAAGTTTGAAAATTAAAATACTTACTTGAAAACATTAATTCTGAAGACCAAGAAGCAAAAGAAAAACAGGAAATTTGATGAAATTTTTCTTATAAAAAAACAGAAAAAAATATCGAAAAATCAAATTATCCTATAGTAAAAGGTGAAGAAAGCTTAAGAAAATTATTAAAATCAAACAACATCAAACTACCAGAAGACAATATTATTCAAGCACCAAAACTGGCTTGACCAGATTTCACACTTGCAGTAAAAGAAATATTTGATCTGAATAAAGAGCGTTATGAAGTAATAAATCAGTGTTCTGATGAACTAGAAAAAATACTCAAAAATGATCCAAATACATTTCGAGCAAAAATCGAAAAAAAATGAATTTTCATCAATATTTTTTGTGGAGAATCTTTTTTCCAAGATTGTTCAAAATTCATCTTAGCTCATCCAGAAAACTATGGAACAATTAAAAAAACTAATCCAAAAAACATAATTGTAGAATACTCATCGCCAAACATGGCAAAACAAATGACAATTTGACACCTCAGATCAACAATTATTTGAGATATGATTCAAAAAACATTAAGCTATATGGGAGAAAATATTTTGAAACGAAATTATTTATGAGACCGATGAACACCATTCGGAAAACTAATTTATAGCCTACTGTTTCACTACCAAAAAGATGGAGACACAGTTTTCAAAGAACTAGAAGCAAATCCAACTGCGACAATGGGAAAATTATATTCTGCATTTAAAGATATTGAAGACGAGGAAAAATGAGATAAAGCCAGACTTTTTTTTCAAAAACTCGAAAATGGAAATAAAAATTTATATGAAATATGGTTAATTTTAAGAGAATTGACACTAATAGATTTCGATCAAGTCTACAAAAGATTAGGTACCGAATTTGACACTTATCTCTGAGAAGCTTTTATTCAACAGTATTGTGATGAAATTTTCTCAGAATTAAAAGAAAAAAACTTCATCATTGAAGATCAATGAGCCAATATAATCAAACTTATCAAGCATTGACAGTGAGAAAACAGCTATTACAAAGTTCTAAAAGCTTCCGACTCGATCAGCGAAGAAGACAAAGTAGAAATTCTATTGATTAAAAAATCAGATGGAGCATCACTTTATTCGCTTAGAGACATAGCTCTCACCAAAATAAGAACCCAAAAAATCTTAGCAGATGAAATAATTATATTCACTTGAGCAGAGCAAAACACGCATTTTGCTATGATAAAAGCAATTTGCGAAGAAATGAACTACATAAGACATTGAGCATATCAGCATTTTTGATTTTGACTTATTCTTCTAGATGGTAAAAAAATGTCATCTCGTCAGGGAAAAATCAAAAAACTCAGCGACCTGCTCGATACTATTCAAGAAAAAATTATAACCAGTTTTGAAGAAAAGATAGATGCAAAATGAGCAGACAAACTATGAATTTCTGCACTTATATTCAACGATCTCAAAAATGACAGAATAAAAGATTTCCAATTTGATCTAGAACAAATGACAAAAATCAATGGAGACACATGAATTTATCTACATTACACCAATGTCAGAATAAAAAAATTAAAAGAAAAAATAAAAGAAGTAGACATAACTTGACACACTATATCAGTTCGAAGCGAAAGCGAAAAAAAAATAATAAGAAAATGTTGAATCTTTGCCTCTATTTTAGAAAAAGTTATAGAATACAAAAAACCTCATATTTTTGCGCAATATATCTTAGACATTTGCAGAGATTGTAATGAACGATACAGTACTACACCAAAAATAGTAGAAGCCGATCTAGAAACTCAAAAAAACAAAAAAGCAATCATAGAAACAATTCTAATCACGCTCAATCATTGACTGAATATACTAAGAATACCTGAAGTTCAAGAAATGTAAAACCAAAATTTGCAATCGAAAAACTTTTTTCTATATTTCTTGTATAAACGATAAAAAACTAATTCCCTTTAAAGAAAATTTATATTCTGGAAATCAAAAAAATGGAAACAACAACAGCAAAACAACAAATGGAAAAATCTCTCCAACATTTAGAAAATGAACTCAAAAGCTTTCAACTAGGAAGAGCAAATACAAGTTTAATAGAAAATGTAGATATTTTCATCCCATCACGAAACATGAAGCAAAAGCTGAATCAGATGGCAAATATAAGTGTAATCGATGCTCAAACATTAAAAGTAGAGTGTCGAGATAAATCTTCTTTATCAAGCGTAGAAAAAGGAATTTACGACGCAAATATTTGATTAACTCCTCAAAATTTATGAGAATATATTATGATAAAAATTCCTCCTCTGACACAAGAAAGAAGAAAAGACCTAACAAAATTAGTATCAAAATATGCCGAAGATACCAAGATTTGAATAAGAAATATTAGGCAAGATAGCCAAAAAGAAATTAAAAAAGAATTTGATGAAAAAAAGATCTCAGAAGATCAAAAAAAATCACTAGAAAGTGAAATTGACAGCCTAGTAAAAGATTTCAACACAAAAATCGATACTATCTCGAAAAATAAAAGTGAAGAAATCATGAAAATATAAAAAAGAGACAAATTGTCTCTTTTTTTAGAAAAAATTTGACAAAACCTTTGGGAAAAATAGAATCTCACTAAAGAAATAAAATTATTTGAATAAAAACAAGAAAATGACTACAGATGATCAAAGTAAAACACCTATAAATCCAACAAGTGAATGAACAAATTCTACTGTACCAACGAATCCAATTTCAGATAATTTAGCATTTGAACTGAATTTTGACGAAGAGAAAAAAACAGATCAATCGCTAGAAATACCTGAAATCAAAATAAACAATGATGATTTAGCCTCAATTTTAGATGAAAGTCCAACCCAAACCGAAACACCCGCAGAAGATACAGACATATCTTTTGAAAATCAGCAAGAAATAAATTGAACAGACTGAATCAATCTAAATTTACCAGAAGTAGAAAATCAACCAATTATTGAACAAGTAGATCTATCAGAATCAAGTAACGAACAAATAAAAGAGATTTCAGTTCCTGAAACAGATTGATATAAAGAAAATGAACAAATTTCTATGGTAGAATGAGCTTGAAGTGAAGAAAGCATCAATTCAAGTATAGAGATAGAGCCCGAAGAAACACCAGAATATATCGAAGAAATAAATGAAAGCGAACCAGAGACAGAAATAGAAACTTCACCTAGTGAGACAAAATGAGATACAAATCGACAAGAAACTTCATTTGAACAGAAACCAGAAGAAATAGAGCTAAAAACAAATGATATATGAGTTACTATAAACGAACCAAGCGAACAACCAAATAATCAAGAAACAGAGGAAATAAGCACAGAAAATCAGAATATGGGAATTAATATTGATTCTATGATTGCAAAGTTAGAAAAAAATGTCGAAACAAGTGTCGAAGCAACCAAAGAAGATTTAATAAAAATTCCAGAAGAAGTAAGCAGTTCTCCTTGACCATTTTCAACAATAAATCAAAGCACTTCAGTCAATAATTGACAGAAAAATGAACAATTAACAAACAACCAAGGAAAAGGGAAAAAAACTTTTTTTCGAATCTTAATAATTTTGCTTATTTTAGCCATTTTCTTCTATCTTAAAAGTGCCTATCCTATAGAAACAAATAATCTAACAGATAATATTTCAAAATATATCAAAAACATAACACAAACAAAAAATTCAACTTGAGAAAATATCACAGAAAATAATACAAATCAAAATTTCTCATCTGGTTTAGTACAAACAGGTACACAAAACGAAACAACTCAAGAAAGTTGAACTATTTCAATACTACCAGAAGAAATAGCATTACCAACTTTAAACATAAATACAATAAAAGAAACGCTAAGATTACAGCAATCTCAAGCAAAAGACTATATGACCATAGCAAAAGAAAAGAAAAATTGATCAGCTTTAAGAAATAGTATTCTCATAGTCAGAAAAACATCTACTTATTTGCAAACAATAGACACAGCAACAGCTGAAGACATAGAGAAAATCAATAAAGATACAAAAGTCTTTGATGAAATTCTTTCTGAGATAAAACTAGCAATAGATGATAAATCTATACTTCTAGACTGAGAAATCACAACAACAAGCACTTGAGAAGATTCAGCAGAAAAAGAATTTGAAGAACTACTAAAAACAGAGAATAACCCATAATAATCAAAAATGCAAAAATTAAAATTATCTGATCTAATAGAAAAGTTTTTAGTTTATATAGAATTTGAGAAAAATTTAAGTAAAAAAACTCAAGAAAATTATAGCTTATGGCTAAGAAGACTTGAGGAATTTTTATGAGATATTCCGATAAAAAAAATAACTCCAATGTCTCTTTTGGATTTCAGAATGTCACTCCACAAAAAAAATATTAGCAAAAAAACTATTAATTATCATATCGTAGCCATTAGATCGTTTTTCAAATTTCTCATAAAAAATGATATTCCGGTAGTTTCTCCAGAAAAAATAGAGTTAGCAAAAATAGAACCAAGGACAGTTAATTACTTATCAGATGAAGAGATAATAAGATTATTGGCAGCTCCAAGCGAACGAGAAAAAAAAGAACTCAAAATGCAAAGAGATGAAGCGATACTTTATACTTTGTATGGAACAGGATTAAGAGTTACAGAACTATGTAATCTGAAAAAAGATGCAATAAAACAAGACACAAATCAATTTTTTGTAATTGGAAAGGGTTCTAAAATGAGAACAATTTTTTTCACCTCAAAAGCAAAAGAAAAAATAGAAAAATTCATAAAAAACAGAACAGATAATGAAGATCAAGTCTTTATATCTCTTTCTACAAATAGTTTTTGAAAAAAGCTATCAAGAAATGCGATAGAAGAAATTGTTAAAGATTATGCAAAAAAAGCTTGAATAGGAAAAAAAGTAACTCCTCATACCCTAAGACACAGCTTTGCTACATCACTAATAAAACGCTGAGCTGACATAAGATCGGTCCAAACACTTCTTTGACACGCATCCATCACGACCACTCAAATATATACACATGTTGATGACAAATTTTTAAAAAAAACTCACGATTTATTAGGAATAGATGATGAATAAAAAAATTTAATTACAACAAAAATTGACAAATAAAAAATATCAAATATAATAAGCCAGAAAAAATTTATATTCTGGTTTTTTTAAAATGAGAAAATGAATAGAGTTCATAATCTGCTTAGTAGTAATGACAAACTTCATAAGAACAAGTATTACTATGGTAAACTGAGCAAACGAAAATGAAAAAATAATAATAATGATAGAAAAAATAGCAGATTTTTCTAATGAAAGAATAGAAGAATTAGAAGAAAAAATAGATAAAGTACTAAATAAAACATCAAACAAAACAAATAAAAGTTATAATTTACTCAAAAAAATTAAGGTAAAAGTAAATAAAATAAGCCAAATAAACAAAAAAATAGCAGATTTTGATAATGAAAAAATAGAACAACTCTTAAAAAACACAAATCAAAATTCCACAGACATACTCACAACTATAGTAAAAAAAAGATTAACGCTCAAAAAACATGAAAATAATGAAAAAGAAAGAAGTTTATCAGAAAGTATAGAAAAGTGGGATAGTAAAGAGAATTGATGAAAAACTTTAGAAACAATTAAAAAAGAAATTTTATCAAACCCATCACTTTCAAAAACAACCAAAGAACAATTAATACATAAAATAGAAAAAAAGCAAGAAAAGAAAAAAGAAGAAGAACAAAATAAAGAGGTAATTTTACCAAAATTCAATGCAGCTCCTATATATTACTCCAATGGTCAGACTGTTGAAGAAGTAGACAATGACATAGCCAATGTCTCGACAGAAAATAGCAAAATTTGAGATTTACTGGAAACGCTAGATTTATGAGAGAATTGAGAATTTTTTGAATAGTAGCAAGAGAAAATCAAGTTTGCAATTATAAAAGCAATTAGTTATTATACAAACAGATAAATAAATTAAAAAAACAGGAAACAATATTTTAAGATACAATACACTTACTATAACCAGAATAAAAAGTTTAGATAAAAAAGTAAAGAAATGGAAGTAGAAATAAAGGTAAATGAAGCCAATCAAAGATTTGATAGATTTTTAAGAAAACGGTTCAAAAATACTCCAGAAGTTAAACTTGGAGACATTTATTCTCGATTGAGAAAATGAGCAATCACAGTCAATGGTAAAAAAAGAGAGCAAGCCTATAAGCTAACAATTTGAGACATAGTACACTTTTCAAACACGGATGTAAAAAAAGATCCAACCATTTCAAATAGAGATAAAAAAAGTAAGAAAAATAATATTTCTGTTGAAAAAATTAAAGAACAAATACTCTATGAAGATAAAAATCGAATTTTCTGGAATAAACCCTATGATATAGTTATCCATCCTGGAAATTTTCATACCAATGATTTAACTTTAAACGACTATTTAGAAGCCTATTTTTCTTATTGAAATAAAAGTCAATCAGAAACATTTAAGCCATCTTTTGGGTTTAGACTTGATAAAGACACATCTTGAGTCATCGTATGAGCAAAAAATTATGATTCTCTGCAATACATCAATGAAATCATCAGAGAAAGAAAAACAGAAAAACATTACATAGCAATAGTAAAATGAACTTTTCCAAGCTCAATAACAATGACAGAGCCTCTCTTTAAATGATTTAATGCCAAATTCTGAAGAGCCCAAACATTTGTAAACCAAGAAAAATGACTAGAATCAAAAACCCAAGCTTTTTTAGTAGATACATTTTCAGATCCAATGATAGGAAAAATATCGCTAGTAAAAGTAAAGTTATTTACGGGAAGAATGCATCAAATCAGAGTTCACCTTTCACATCACGGCTTTCCAATTTTAGGAGACATAATGTATTGAGATAATTCAACAAACAGTTACATCGCAAAAAAATATAAAATAACAAGACAGCTATTGCATTCTTATTCTTACTGATTTATCGATAAAGAAACTGGAAAAAAGATAATAGTACAAGCACCTATACCAAATGATTTTCAAAAATTATTTCCAAATCAAAAAACAATTGATTTATAGCAGACATTTGATTATTTTATAGTAATGAAATCAGAAAATTTACTGCTAGAAGCCTATGAACAAGTATCAGAAGACGACAGGTTTGTAAGAATAACGACCTCAACTACTTTTTTGCATTCAATTATTTTTCTAATAATTGTTCTGAATAACATCAATTTTTTCATCAATAACACCACTGGAAAGTGAGTAGAAATGGGAACAATTTTCAAATATATAAACTCTCTTTTTTTAGAAAGTTGATTTACTGGTGCATTTATAATTCTTCTCATCAGTTTAGCAGTAGGATATTTTTTACTATATCCCATAGGAGAAGCGACTTTAATTTATTATTTAGATAACGATAAAAAAGACTCTCGATGATCATTTCTTAAATGACTCAATAAATTCTTTCTAATGTTTGAATTTATAGCAATGAATGGTATGGGATTTAACCTACTTTCATTTGGATTTATTACGATGAGAATCTATACAGCATGAGTTTTAGACAATCCATTTGTAATCACAATTCTCTGAATATGGCTTACTATAATATTGTTTCTAACTTTTTTACGACCATATACCAAATTCATAATTGTCTTAGAAAACATGGAAGTAATGCCAGCAATAGGTAGAAGCATAGAATTAACAACAAAAAACATTAGCATGACTGTCAAATTTGTCATCATTTGACTACTTCTTCAACTAAGATTTATTATTAATACAGCAATTATTGTACTAGTTCCTATAGGAATGATTTTCGTAGCAACAAGTCTAGACATAATAGACAAAACTATTTTTAATCCAATAATTTACGGTACAACATTACTTTTATTTCTGATAACTGCTTATATAAACGGTATAATAGAAGCTTTTTTCATAACATATCGATACAAACTTTACAAAAAAATAAGTTAAAAATCGTTGCAATTAAGTTTTTTTTCAGTATATGAAAGCCATCCCTTAAAAGGGCCTGTAGCTCAGTTGGTCAGAGCAAGCGGCTCATAACCGCTGGGTCGTTGGTTCAAGTCCAACCAGGCCCACCATTTCAGAAAAAACTATTGAAAAGTAAATAGTTTTAAGTATAAGAAAAATAGCCAGAAAAAATGCAGGTGTAACTCAATTGGCTAGAGTCACTGCCTTCCAAGCAGTTGGTTGCGAGTTCGAGTCTCGTCGCCTGCTAATCAACTCATAACCAGAAATCTGCTCAACAGATTTTTTTTTAAATATATGAGCAATCAAATGTTACCAGAATCAATAAAACGAAAAATAACAGAAATTAAAGAATTTATAAATACTCTCTGAATACAACTCCCAAAAAATTTAAATCCTGACTTTCTTATAACAGTTTTTATTCATAAATCGTTTTCATCAGACTTCAAAGAGCCTATTACAAATAATGAAAGATTAGAGTTTTTATGAGATTGAATCCTTGGCTGAATCATAAATAAATTATTATATAAAGAACTACCAAACGAAGAAGAAAGTACACTTACTTTGTATAAAATAGCATTAGTGAGAGAAGAAACATTAGCAAAAGCAGGAAAAGAAATTTGAATTCAAAATTATATTTTTTTAGGAAACGGTGAAGAAAAGTCGTGAGGAAGAGAAAAAGATGTCATTATAGCTGATGCTGTAGAAGCTCTAATTTGATATATTTTTATAGAGATATGATATGAAGAAACAGAGTTTTTCGTAAAAGAATTTATTTTTAAGTTTTTTTCAGAAATAAAAACATTAAATACAAAAAGTTATAAGACTATTCTTCAAGAAAAGATTCAAAAACTCTATAAATTATTACCAGAATATAAAGATTTTGAATACGAAAAAGATGAAAGATGAAACTGTATTGTTTACAAATCAGAATTGCGAATAAACAATGAAAAAAAAGCAGAATGATTCTGACAAAATAAGAAAAAAGCGCAAGAAGATGTAGCAAAAATACGAGTAAATAATCAAAATCGAACAGATTAAAGAAAAATAGCAAACATAATTGAAAACCAAAAATTTTTCAGTATAAGATCTAAGTTTATATCGTTTTTTATGTCAAATGAAATCATGGAAATTTCCAATCATTAAAAGAAGTTTTTTATGGCTTACTTTAGGTTTAGTAGCTATAATTACATCATTGATAGCTCTCATTAATAACTTCAGACTATCAATTCAATTCACAGGAGGTATGGAAATAAAATATACTTCCAAAGAAGTAAAAGACATAAAAGATGATCTAAAAATATTTTTAGGAGAATTGTGATATAAAGATATTACAATAAATCAAGAAAATTATGAAAGATATCAAAATATTCTCATAAAAACTGATGTTGAAAACGACAGCAAAGTAGCAGAATTATCAAAAAGCATTCAAAAATATCTTGTTGATAAAAAAGTAGTATCAGGCGAAAGTGAAATTCTAGAATCATCAATAATCGGACCAAGTATTTGAGCTTATATGCAATCAAATGCAATCAAAGCACTAATATATGGAATGATTTTCCTATCAGTATATATGGTTATAGCATTCATAGGAATCAAAGATGTTATTTCTCCATGAGTTTTGGCTCTCATCACTATTATTACAATGCTTTTCGATATCATTATACCATCGTGAGCATATGGAATTCTGATGTACTTCAACCAAACAATCCAAATAGATGTAATTTTCATCACAGCCATCTTAACTGTTATGTGATATAGTATTAATGACACGATTGTTATCTTCGATAGAATAAGAGAAAACATCATAATCAACCAAAAATCTCTCGTATCAGAAAAAATTACATACGGAAAAATATTTGAAGACTCTCTACGACAAACAATGAAAAGATCTATCCTAACAGGATGAGGGACTATCATCGTAATCGTTACAATGTTCATATTTGGAGAAGGAATGATCAAAACATTTGCATTTACTATGTTTGCTTGAATCTTATCAGGGACTTTCTCATCAATATTTATCGCAGCTCCTTTAGCCTACATAGTTTTAGGAAAAATGAGAAAAGAAAAAAACAAGTTCTAATAAAGAAAGCTCCGATTTACTTCGGAGTTTTTTTGAAAAAATCTTTCCACAAATTTACAAGTTTTCAACATAAGTTCCCTAAAACCAAAACATATCATTAACAAAATTTTCAACATTATTTCCTCATAAAAAAATTATTATTCTGCCAAAAACATAAGTACAAAAACACTTTCAAAACATTCAACATTTTTATAAATTTTTCTCTTTATTACTATAATTAAATTTTTTAAATAATTAAATAATACAATAAAAAACAAATAATGTGAAATATAACATTTACCTTCTTCTGAAGATACGACCATGAAAAATGAATAACTATTCTCCTTCAAGCAATTGAAGAACTTTCTTTAGAACCAAAAAGTTTTTCAAAAATGGAATTTAATTTTTTTTGAAAATGAAGCTACATAGAAAAAATTAAAGCATTATCAAAGAAATTTCCCAATATCAAAGAACATGGACGAAAAGATCGTAATCATATAATAGATTTTTTGAAGAATAAAACAGATTATACTATTATGCCTTCAGTTTTTTTAGAAACATTTTGAAAAACTTTTCTAGAATCTTGTGAAATAGGTGTCCCAGTTATTTGACTAAAAAAAGGTTGATCTGCTTCATTCATTCATGAAAACTTAGATATAAATGCTGAAAATAACGAAAAAATAAAAGAAAGGCTTATCACTATTATAAAAAAAATTTTAAGCAATGATTGATCATATAATAGAAAAATATATCATCAACGATCTCTAAATAAGGCCAAAAATTTTTCCCAGCAAGTTCGAATAGATAATTTTTATAGTTTTTTTCCAGAATATAATCTTTGAAAATCTAAAATACTGCTCATTTCAGATTATAATTCAAACTTAGGATGAATAGAAAAATACCTTCAAGATACACAGAAAATTTTAATACATCAGTGAATCAATACAAAAATCTTCTGACGACCACTTCCTACAGGACGATATACGAAATTTCTAAAATGATTATATCTCTGTCTATCATGACTAAATATTGTCTACTTTGTCCAGCTTTACATGATTTTATTAAAAGAAAAAGCTAGTCATCTATGGTTTCATAGTACTCTTAGAGTAATTGGTCGATTTCCTATTTACTTTTTATCAAAAAAACAAAAAATTCTGGTTACTTATCACGATCTTTGATATTTCCACCCTTTCCCAAGTCTCGTTGAACAAGAATCTCAAATACCAAGCGAGTTTTCTTTAAAATCATTTTTATCAGAAGCAAAGAATAAATCTTTACTGATAAAAGGGCTTGTCATACTTAAGTTTTTTTCTCTAAAGCTCATAAAAAATCAATTACTAAGAAAAGCTGACTACCATATCGTTCCATCTGATTTTATGGTAAAATTTTTAGAAAAACAACGAAAAGTTCCAAAAGAAAAAATTATAGTTTTTCCTCATTGTTCTATACAATAATTATAAGAAAAAGACTTATTGTAAAAAAAGATTTATCTTTTGGGTTATAAATGAAAAATTTTGAGAATAGTATCTTCCGATTTCGTCAGGATTTAAGGATTTTTGATAATTTATGATTACAAAGAGCAATAGAAAATTCGAAAACAGTAACTCCTCTCTTTATTTTTGATGAAGCTATCATAGCAAAGTCTCTCAAAAAAGATCCGAGACTTTGATTTTTGATCGAAGCGGTAGAAAAACTAGCTAAGGAGCTAGAAAGTAGATGATCTCACTTGATAGTAAAATTTTGAAATCCCAGACTTATTGTACCAGAAATTGTAAAAGATACAAAATCAGATGCTATTTTTTGTTCAAAATCCTATTGAATTAATAGTAAAACCAGGGATATTTTCATCTCAAATCGAGCAAAGGAGCACTCAGTCTATTTTGAACAGGTAGAAGATTTTTTGCTAGTTCCACTAGCCAAAGTAGAACAAAGAAAAGTTTTTACGCCCTTTTTTAACAAGTGGATTCAGCATATTCCAGAAAACTACGATTTAGTTGAAAATAAAAATATTTTATCTAAAAAAATACCAGAAGATAACTGGAAAAAACAGTTAGAAAAAGCTATTTCTCAGATTGACTCCTGAAAAAATAAATACCGATCCATGGATTTTTCAGTTCAAAGACTGAAAGAATTTGATTTTACAAACTATGAAAATACCAGAAATTTCCCTTATGAAGATGGTTCTTCTAAACTTAGTCCTTATTTGAGATTTTGACTTTTATCAGTCAGAGAACTTTATAATACAGTGAAAAATAAGAGTCAGACTTATGTAAAAGAATTAGCTCGACGCGAATTTTGGCAGCACATAAATTATTATTTTCCAGAATCAAATGTTGTAGAATTTCAGGAAAAAAGGAGAAATTTAAAACGAGAAAATAACGAAAAATTTTTTGAAGCCTGGAAAAATTGAAAAACAGGGTACCCTATTATTGATGCTGGTATGAGACAGCTCAAAGAAGAAAATCGAATTCACAATAGAGTCAGGATGATAGTTGCATCTTTTTTGACCAAGGACTTACTCATAGACCGAAGATGGTGAGAAAAGCACTTTGCAAACTACCTTATAGATTACGATGAAAATGTGAATATCGGAAATCGGCAACGATCAGCCTCTGTAGGAGCAGATCCCAAACCCATTAGGATTTTTTCACCAATTCTTCAATCTCAAAGATTTGATCCGCAGACTCATTATATCAAAAAATATATTCCTGAATTAAAAAATATTCTTCCTGGCTTGATTCATGATCCTACTCTCCATGATTTACCCTATGAAAAACCCATCATTATTCATAAAAATCAGCTTCCAAAAGCTAAAAATATGTATTATCAAAACAATACACTTTTTTAAAGAATCTAGTCATACATAGACAATGTCGACAAGTTTTAGACAATCTTTCATAGCAAAAAGAGTCTTGATTTTCAAAATAAAGATAAGCATACTCTCAGCGAGTAATAATTTTATCTTTTCAGTAAAAAATGAAGAAACGAGCTTTTTTATCGGATACATTTAAATTAGAGGATCGAGCTTCTATCAGTATATTTTACGAAAAATTGCTTTTACAGCAAATTACTTCAAAAGAGCAAGCAGAAGAGCGAATTCATCAGAGAGATGAATTAGATTGTTTTCTTGATGAAGATTTTGCTAAAAGATATATAAAAAATAGTCGTTTTACTGATGACGAATCAGCAAAGCAGGAGTATATATTTTTTTTAGAAGAAATTTTACCAAAACGAGATATTGTATCAAATGAGTTAGATCAAAAAATACAAGAAAACAAAATTTTTTCCCAAATAGATCGAGAATGATTTCAAACTACATTAAAAACCATCCATAGAGCTACCGAGCTTTTTAGAAAAGAAAATGTTGATTTGCAGACAGAAGATCAAAAGCTTGGTCAGCAATATAGCGAGATTATTGGCTCACAGTCTTGTGAAATAGATTGAGAAAATATGACTTTGCAAAAGGCATCTCAGCTTTTAGAAAAAAATGATAGAAGTTTGAGAAAAAGAGCCTACGAGGCTATCCAGTTAGCTCGCTTCCAAAATAAAGAAAAAATAGACAGTATTCTTGATCAGCTTATTCAAGTAAGGACAAAAATAGCTCAAAATGCATGATTTTCTAGCTTCAAAGACTACAAGTTTCAGCAAATGTGTAGATTTGACTATACTCAAAGAGATGTAGACACATTTCGTCAATCCATAAAAAAATACATTTCTCCACTGCTCAAAAAAATAGGAGAAAAAAGAAAAAAAAGTTTATGATTTGATACTCTAAAACCTTATGATCTTGAGGTAGATGTGCTTTGAAGAGAGCCGTTAAAGACTTTTGAAAACGAGAGAGATCTGATTGAAAAAACCAAACTAGTAATGTCAAAAATCGATCCAGAATTCGCAAACTACATAGACATTATGGACAAGTGAGATTTTTTTGATCTCGACACCAGAAAAGGAAAAGCATCGTGATGATACAACTATCCTCTTATGGTCACAGGAGTTCCCTTTATTTTCATGAATGCTACCAATAATTTACAGGGCTTGATTACTATGGTCCATGAAGCTGGTCATGCGGTTCACACTTTTTTGACGAATAATCTACCAATCAGACAGCTTAGGAGTACTCCTTCTGAAATAGCTGAGCTTGCTTCTATGAGTATGGAACTTTTAACTATGCCGTACCGAAGCTATTTTTTACCAAACTCAGAAGATCAGCAAAGAGCAAAAGAAGAAAAAATAGAGGAAATAGTTTCTACTTTTACTCGAATAGCTGTGATTGATGAGTTTCAGGGCCGACTTTATGATCATCCTTGACACAGTAGACAAGATAGACATGAAAAATGGACAGAAATTTATAACTCTTATATGACTAATTCAGTAGATCGATCAGAATATGAGCATTACAAAGAGATTTTTTATCAAAAACAGTCACATATTTTTAGCGTTCCATTCTATTATATTGAATATGCTATAGCTCAACTTGGTGCAATTTGAGTACGAATTTCTTCTCAATCTGATTACCCAAATACCATCAAAAACTATAAAGAAGCACTTTCTTATTGATATACGAAATCCATGAAAGAAATATACGAAAAAGCTTGATCAAAGTGCGATTTTTCAGATGAACATATCAAAAATATAGCACTATTTCTAGAAAAAATATACTTTCTTCATAAAAAAATAATTTTCTGATAACCTAAAAAAGACTTATTGTAAAAAACGATAATTTAATTTTTAGCTAGAATTTCTCGCTATAACGAGCCCCCATATTTTCACCTTAGGAAAAAGTTTTTTAATGGGTTTAGCAGTTTCAATTAAAGTAGAACCAGTTGTAGTTATATCGTCAATCAGAATGATATTTTTTTGACTAATAAATAAGCTTTTCTGATTAATTTCAAAAGCTTCGTTAAGATTTATGAGCCTTTGTTGTCTTTTCAAACCAGCTTGTTTTTTTGTCCACCTAACTTTTTTACATACTTTAGCAAAAGGCAAGCCCAGCAACTGAGCTACTCATTGTGCTAGTAGTTCAGATTGATTGTATCATCTAATAAATATTTTTTTAGTTCGATGGCTAGGTACAAAGCTCAGTAAAATTGATGTGTCATGAATGTCAAAGTATGTCGAGATTAAGTAAGACAATTTTAGAGAAAAAAAGTGTGATATATCATAAGCACTCTTATATTTCAGATTTTTAATAAGTTTTTTTATGCTAGTATCATAAGAAAAAGCTACAATAACTCATTCTATTATGTTGTTTCACTCTCTGAGACATTTTTTGCAGGTTTTATAATCGTCGGATTGTTTATGGCAAATGAGACAGTGCTCAGGATGAGGAGATAATCACTGAGTACATTTTTTGCATAAGTAGTCACCATTTTTCTCACAAATAACACATTTTTTCTCAAATAACCAATCGAGAAATTTCATTTTTATCAAATAGAGTAAAAAACCTCTATACTGCTATTTTCAAAGAAAAATAGAGACAAAAATAAGAAAAAAATTTCAACAAAAAAAATGGACAATATAGGACTCGAACTGCCAGGATGTTGAAATCCTTTGAAAAAGGATTGGGAAACAGCCTGAGCACTCCGCAGAGAGAAAACGATTGCGGAGCTATCAAATAAGAAACAAAAAAAAATTTCAACAAAAAAAATGGACAATATAGGACTCGAACCTATAACCCCTCCCACGTCAAGGGAGTGCTCTCGCCATTGAGCTAATTGTCCAAACAAAAACTTTATAAGTATGTGAGTAAAAAAATCAAGCAAAAAATGGCTTTTCACCTTTATTAAAAAAAACTAACGAAATATCCATTAGTTTGATGATTATTTTTGATAAAAATTTTATGAAAAAGGCTATTTATAGAGTAGAAAAAAATTAATTTGATATAAATGATTTTTCGAGTGAAGTTTCTATTGAGAAGTGAGAAAATTTTTAAAAAAGTAATGAAGAAAAAAACTAAAAAAAATAATACTCAGATGTTTTTTAATATTTTCCAGAAATAAAACTTTAAAAAAAATATTTTTGAGAGAAATTTAAAATAAATAAGATTTTAAAGAATACAATAAGTTATAATTTTATAAAAATTTTTATTCTATTTTCTTTTTCAGCTATTAAATTGTCTCGTTTTTTCAGGAATTTTTCTCTTCTCAAAAAATAATAAAATAGGTAAAATACAAAAAAATCGTTCAACTTGAAATGCTTGACTTTTTCACTACGCTAGTGTCAATTTAGTCATAAATAGACAAAATGAACACTCCAAAAAAGCAAGAAATTGTCGTAGTCGGTGGAGGGACAGGTTGACACATTTTTCCTGTCAAGACACTCATAGAATACTTAGATAAGAACTGATATTTCGACAGAGAACTAGACACGATTTTTTGGCTAGGTTTGTCAAACTCTCTCGAACAAAAAGTCTGTCAAAGTCTCTGTCTAGATCGTGTAAAGTTCGTGTCTATAGCGTCATGAAAACGAAGAAGAGAATGAACGGTCATCTCTTTTTTCAGAAATGTAAAGGATTTTGCAATGCTACTTCGGGGTGTTATAATCTGTCTAAAATTTTTTCTAACTCATCCAAAAGTGTCAAAAATTTTCTGTAAAGGTGGATTTGTTTCGTTGCCAGTTGTGCTAGCTTGATTTATTCTAAGAAAAAAAATTATAGTTCATGAATCAGACACTGTTAGTGGTCTAGCAAATAAGATTTGTTCTCGATTTGCCACTAAAACATTCACCGGTTTTGAGGGGGTCATCAAAAACGCACAGCCCATTGGTCAGATAATTTCTCCAGAACTTTTAGCCTCTTCTGACCCCAAAATAGAAATTGATACCAATAGACAAACCATTACAAATTTTCTTGTTGTTGGAGGTTCTCAGTGATCTCAGAAGCTCTACGAAACATTGTGAGAAATTTTTTTAGAAAATACTATGTCAGCGGTTCATTTTTACATAATTTGAGGAACTCAAAATAATCATCTCAAAAGTTTTTTTTCTCAGTTTTCTTTTGTCTCATTTCTTGATTTTGTTTCTCAAAGCCAGATGTGACAGCTTTGCCAGCTTTGTGATGTCTGAATTACTCGCTGATGAGCTACTTCTCTCGCAGAACAAAAACTTTTTTGAATGAAATTAATTATTGTTCCATTGCCCTATACTGGCTGAAATCACCAATATTTTAATGCTCTTTATTATGAAAAAAAGTACCAAGATATTCTCATTTCTCAGAATGATAGCTTAAAAACTAATCTTCAAAAACAAATTCTTTCTCTCCAAAATTTCAAAAAAAATTCTCTGGCTACTGCTGAAATTATGGCAGAAATTAGTAAAGCTCCAGCAGAAATTAGCAAAGCTCTTTTTTCTTCTTAAAGTAAATTTCTTACTCACTGCTATTTTTACTCTAAAATGAGCTTAAAAACTAACTTAATAGTTTTTTCTTTTTTTTGTCCGTAGTTTTCATTTTTAAAAAAACTATAAGGCGGCCGTTTATAATATCAGCCAAAAATATGAAGAAAATAGTTTTTTGTGTTATTTGTCTTTGTTTTGCTCGATGATTTTTCCAAAAAGCTCTTGCTCAGATTATTATTTCAGAAGTTTATTTTGAATGACCAAATGAGCGAATAGAGCTTACAAATACAGACCAACAGGATTTTACTTGAGATCTTACTTTAGTTTGAGCTTCAAATAATCCGATTTATCTAAGTGGTTTTTCCTTGTCTTGATTACAGTCTATGGTATTAGTTGATCAGTGAGTTTCTTGAATACTTTTATCTCAATCTCTCATTTTCTCGCCTGAAGCTCTTATTCTTCGTGATGATTGAGCGATTGATCTTACCTTATTGTACAGCTGACAAATTGTAGATAATTTTATCGTCAATGTCGGTCTTGTGTTGCCATTTATCGATCTAAATAACTCTTTTGAGAAAGTTCGACACAATGGACAGCTTGTAACCACAGTTTGTACTGGTTCGAGATCAGTAAATATGCTTTCTTGATATATAGCAAATCCTTGAACTATTATGACAGTTGTAGACACTCCACTAGACATTGAGCAAAAAATTAGCTCTTGATGACTGTTTTCTCCATCTTTAGTTATTACAGAAGTTTCTTTTGATGGAACAGATGAATGGATAGAAATAACCAATTTTTCAGATACCAATTTTTCTGGAAATTTATTAATTTCTTGAGTAAAAGCTACTCCTCTCTTTTTTAGTGGTTTTTTTCTAGCTTCTGGAAATTCCATCGTGCTTTGAGACAGTTTGTCTATGATTGTCGATAAGTCAGTAATTTATGCTTCATGACTATGATTTAATATTTCTGATAGCCAAGCCATTACGATTTCACTTCGAAGTTGACAAGATTTGATAGACAATTTTTTCGTTTCAAGCACATCTGTTTGAGATTTGAATAATAAAGAGATTTCTTTTGAAAGACTTCCAGCTACTCTTTCACAAATTGTGCCAACAAGTTCAGGTAGAGTAGCGAATGTCTATTCTCCTCGAATAGCAAATCCAGGTTTTTCTCAGTTGATTCAGAGTTGATGACAAAGTTGACAAGTCTCTTCATCAAATTGTCCACTACCTCAAAAATTCCAGCTTTCAGAAATACATAGAGCGGATTCGAGCTACCCTGATTATCTGGAATTCAAATTTTCCTCAACATATACAGGAAAAATTTCTTTTCAGTTTTGATCATACCAGTGACAAATTTTGCCATGAGAAATTTTTTCTGGAGATCGTTTTCTTATATCTTCATCCAGACAGAATATTGACAAAGTTGACAAGCTTTTTATCCAGCAAGATCTTGCTATTCCTCTTTCATGAAACTATTTAATTCAGCTCGACGATTGAAGTACTTTGTCATGAACTTATAGTTTTTGAACAGCAGTTTGATCTATTTATCCTGGATTATCAAACTGTTGAAGTGATATAGACACATTATGACAACCATCACCTTGATTTCATGAGTCTCTTTTACCATCACCTCAGATTATTACCAGTGTAGCTTGATTATGACAATGTCAGTCTACTCCTGTCATTACAATCCAAACGGGAAATCTCTCAAGCTGAAAAAATTTCGAAGCTGACTATCTAAAAATTAAATCAGATTATGATTTACTGATGTTAGCTCTTTCCTGATCTTGTACGAAAATAAACACAAATGGAAAATTAGTTTCAGCAATCTCGAATAAGTCACTAAATTATTGTCCAAAACCTCCATCTCCTCCCAAAGTACCAAAAATTAAACCTATTAAACCGCCAAAAACTACCAATCCGCCAAAAGTATCATCCTGATGAATTTCTCAGGTTCAACCAGAAATAAAATTTGAAAAAGTTTTTCTTTCTTATTCAGAAAATTGATTTGAACAAGAAGTTTTTATTATTTTAGAAACAGGAGTTCAAAAGATAGATCTCAGTTCATGACGATATATTCAAATAGGTTCAAAAAGGACTTATTTAGACTGAAAAATTCAAAAATGAATCAGTCATAATCTTTCAAATAGTATTATTCTTCCTCACAAAGATTCGTGCCTCCAAATCAAGAAAAAATATAGCTCATTTATTTATGATTCATTTTGCTACGAATTTGATAAATCTTCTACGGGGAAACTTATTGAAGAAAGTGAATTGTCTGATTCTGAAAGGGATTTCTTGAAATTACTTAAACGAAAAAAAGTTGAAAATGAACGATGTGTCTACTACGATTCGAAAAAACTTTCTTGTAAATCTCTTTGAAAACCTAAGTCAAAAACCGTCACTTCATCTACAAAAAAGAAACCGTCGAAAACAGCTATAGCTAAGAAAAAAAAGATAACAAAAACCGATGCAGAGCTTAAGATCTATAAAGCTTATGTTTCAGCTGTAAACTCATTTTTTTATAAAGAATGGCCAGTTCTCTACAGAGATACAAGATACTTCAACTATTATCATTCTCTTCAATTAGGGCTGAAGGCTATTAGAAAATGAGAAGAAAAACTGACATATTTTAGTAAAAATATTGATTCTTATGACCTTAAATGAATAGAAAAAACTTTATATAATCAGGATTCTCTTTACTATTTGCTACACTGATTTTTCGAGAAAACTAGCTGAAATATGCTTAAAAAACGATACTATCTCTATTCAAATTGGTTATTTCGTTCCAAAAAATTCTCCTGAAAAAACTAAAAAACAAACACATCTAAGAGCTGGAAAAGAAGAAATATTATGATAAAAAAATCTAATAAACTTTCCATTTTATAATAAAAAAATTTAAATTCTGACGAAAAAAATGAAAATAATTCAACCAATGTCTCCCTTCTGTCTAAAAACTAATATTCTAAAAAATTCACTATCTTCAGTAAGAAAAAATTCTAAAATGAGTAAAAAAATTTCCCAGAGTAATCTTCTTCTTTTTCATAAAATTTGTACTCAATAAAATTTTTAAAAGAAAATGAAGCTTTTTATTCTGAAAATAAAGAAAAATTTAAAAAATTATAAAAAAAGTTTACAAGAAAAAGAGAAAATAAAAATTATTTTCAAAAATAAGAGAATTTAATTTATCTTGATAACGCTTTTTGGATTGCTAAAACTAGGACACGAAGTTATTCTGAAGAAAAATATCATTGTCTACTTGAAAAGGTAAAGATTTATAAAATGTGTCAAGTTTTGTCTATATTAAAATATTGGCTTTACAGGTTGATTTTGAGTGTTATTTTTTAGATCTGTCTATAGTTGTCGAAATTCCCAAAAAAGATAATAAAAAAGTTTTAACCTCATTTATTATATCATGAAGGCGATTTTAAAATGTTATTATGGATATAAAAATTTTGGCGACGAGTTACTTTTTTTCTGAGTTTTAGAGTATTTGTTCAGTCATCTAGCCATCAGCCACATAGCTGTCGAGTCTTGAAATAAAGCTCGACTAGACGAACGAATAAAGAGGAACTCAGCTTATCTCCCAGTCTGAAAAAAAGTTTCCACATACTCAAAAAGTAAGTTTTCATTCTCTTTTTCGCCAGCTCTCAAGATTTTTTGATGATGAGAAGTGCTGACTGACGAAAGACCATTCATCCAAGATGGCCGAGGTTACTTCTTCAAGTACTTCTGGGACATCATGTTTGGGAACTTTGTTCTTTTAGGTGGAATTGGCAAACCTCGCTTTTTTCGTTCTAGACTCCTCTACAAACTTATGCTACCAAGAGCCAAGCAAATCATCGTTAGAGAAAAGGACTCATTCAAGATTGCCAAAAAATATAGTAAAAAAGTGACTTTGCACCGCGATTTTGCTTACGATTTGATTGAAAAATATCAGGAAACGCACAAAGAGACAATTTCATTACCAAATCTTCTTATAAACTTGCATCCCAAGATAAATAAGCCAGAATCTTATAGAAAAATTGATCACTTTATTAAGAAAAACTCAAATAAAGAACTTCGATATGTTTGGATGAGCCCTCAAGATCTGCCAATGTATGATAAGTTGCTTGAAATATATCCAGAAATGAAGCTTCGAAATTGGACAAGTCGTACTTTAGATGAGACTTTGGATTTTTTTCAGTCAGCATCTTGTGGTATTTGAGCCAGATTGCATTTTCTTCTTACTTTAAAAGCCTTTAATGTTCCTCATGAAGCTATTGTCTACGAAGAAAAAATTATGAAACTCATCGTAAACGAGAAGAAATAAACAAAAGCCACATCATAAAAAATTTATATTCTGCAAAACCAAAAATATGGCTTTGATTTTTTCTTGGTACTCAATTTTACTGTCTGGCTTTGAAAACTATTTAATTCTGGTAGTTTGATTAATTTTTTCCTTACTGCTTTTCCCATATATAAAGAAATTTTTTTCTTTTTCTCGAAAATATCGATTTTTAGTCAATTTCTCAGTCGCTCTTGTTTTGTTTGTGAGAATTCTTTTTCTAGAAAATAGCTATAATCAATCAGTTACCGAGTTTTCAAGCTGAGTTTTTTCGGGTGAAGTTGTAGAGATAAGGTGAAAAAACAAAATAGTTGCGAGATCACGACATTGATGACAGGTTTTAGTCATTGTAGACAAAAAAGTCGAACTTTGAGAAAAACTACTTTTTGTCGGTACTTTTAAGTGAAATGAGATTCAGAGAAAGGTCAGTTTTGACTCATTATGAGCTGTTTCGCTTATTCATTTTGGTGAATTCGACTTTTCAAAGCGACTTTTTCTTAAGTGATATGCTGGCACATTTTTCGCCAAATCTATTATCAGAGAAAAAAATTCTTGAAAAATAAACCAGTTTCTATCCTTAAGAAAAACAGTTATAGATCGCATCACAGAAATTTTTTGACCCACCAAAGAAGCATGACTTCTAGCTGGTATGGTCGTTTGAGATGTTTCACTTATTCCAGAACCGATCTACCAAAACTTTATCAAGAGCTGAATTGTTCACATTGTTGCCGTGAGCTGAGGTAATATAGCCTTGATCGTCTCTTTTTTGTCTATAGTACTCTTCTTCTTGCCATTTTACCTGAGATTTTCTTGTATAGGACTCTTCGTTATTTGTTATGCTTTGATTTGTTGAGCTGAAGCTAGTGTTTTAAGAGCTACCATTATGGCTTCTTTGTCTTTATTTGCTATTTTTTTTGGAAGAATGGCATCCGCTCGAAGGACTTTAGAGCTAGCTTTTTGTGTTATGCTTCTTATTCAGCCATTTTATTTGCTTTTCGACCTTGGATTTCTTCTATCATTTTCAGCAGTCTATTGAATTTTATGGCTTTCTCAAAAGATTTCTCTCTCAAAAAATAAACTACTATCAATACTCCAATCGTATTTTCTGCCAATTATCTGAGCTAGTGGAGGAGTTTTGCCATTTTTATTGATTTTTATTGGCTCTACAAACTTATTTTCTATCCCTGCTAATCTGCTCATCGCTCCACTAGTACCATTAGTCCAGCTTTTTTCGTTTTTACTTGTTCCACTTTCTTTTGTTTTTCCTCCTTCCTGGCTTTTAATTGTCTGAAATGTGCTTACTACCATTATTTTCTGGGTATCAGATATATTCTCTCATTATTCTTTGACCTTATTTCTTCATCAAAAGTGGCTTGGATATATAGTGATTGTTCTTTACTTCCTGTTGTTTTTGCCTTCTGTGTCTAAAACAAGTCAACAAGTACAAACTCTGTCTATGTCTAAATAAAAAATTTTTATTCTGGTTTTTAATATCTCAAACTCAAGAAAAATATTATACATATTGTCTAGAATGTCGATATTTTTCTGGTTTGTCATAGTTGTCGTCTTGGTCGTGTCCATTCTCTGTCTAGTAAGACACAGTTTGACAAAATATCTCATAATTCATTGATTTTGTAACATCAGGACTGTTAAAAAATATATCAAACTAGTCAAAAAAAGACAGAGCCAGACAAATGTAGTCTCGAATTGACAGATTTTTAACTAGTCTAGTTAGTGTCGCGACACGACTTGCCAAATTGCTTTTAAAAGCTTGTCATTTTAAATGACATTTTTTTATAGTGAGATATTTTTGTCCATTGGTTTGAACTTTTTTCCGTCAAATTGAAAACATAAAAAATAAAAGTGGCAACTTATTCTAGGAAAAATTTTTTTCCCGATGATTTTTGATTTTTTGTCGACATTGTGTCAACTATTGAGATTCTTTTTTGAGAAAGAAAATTTTTAGAAGTGAAATGTGAGTGGTAAAAGTTTATTTTTAGCTTTTGAGAAGCTGTATTCAGGCTGTTCAGTGAGATGAAAAATAAAAAGAGCTTAAAGAAAATGAATCTTTGTAAAGTAGCTTATGAATTGGTTTATAGATTTTGTTAGTTGTGAGAAAAATGAAATTATTGATAGAAAAATTATTTTTAAAAAAAATTTTAATTAAAAAATAAGAAAAATTTTAAATCAAGATCTGAGCGATAAAAAGATAGTTTAAATACTAATTTTCTTGTTTTTCTTCTTTTTTATAAAGTGTAAAAAAATTAAAAAACTTTAAAAATATACTATATATTAACTATTTTTAGCTATCTAGGTTTTTTTTAATTTTCTTGTTTTTGAGAAAAATCTATTTTATAGTTTGAAAAAAATATTGTAGGTAAAGATGAAAATGCTTTAAATTACAATGATTTTTAAGTTTTTAAAATATAATTCATCAGAATGAAAATTTTGAAATGTTTTTTAAAACTTCAAGAGGATCAGGAATTGAACCTGAATCTTCGGTTTCGGAAGCCGCTATTCTAACCATTAGAACTATCCTCTTTCATTTTAGAGCAGAATTTTATTATATTTTTTACAACTATAGTATAAAAATTTTTATTCTGCTTTTTATTAAAGAAACTAAACATCTTCCAAAATTATAAGTTTATCTTCAAATAAAACAAAGAGAAACTGTACTATAGATAAAACTTATTGTAGTGAAATAAAAAGTGTCACAAAAAAAAATTTCTGTCGTAAACCCAACTGAACATTAAAAATAAGTCCTCGTATGATAATGTTTTTTACAAAGTCTGGTGTTTTTGTAATAAATCACTTGAAATTTATAAAAGCATTAACTATACTGCGAGGCATATCGTGTGGAGACACGAAACGACAAACTATGTTCATTCCATGTTAATTCGTCTGCAAGTATGCTAGGAAAGGCGACTTTGCGTGACATTGTATTATTTTTACATTTATGTACAAACAACAAAAAACATGATTACATTGAAAAAAATTGTAGCGAGCTTTGCAGCTCTTGCAATTGTAATGTCTCAAAATGTTGCTTTGGTATCTTACGCACAGTCTATACCATCTCAATATGTTGACGCTTACAATTTTGCTTACGAAAATGGTCTTACTTCTATGTCTAGCGCAGAAGCATTTATGCCTTTTGCTACTATGACAAGAGAAGCGGCTGCTAGATTTATGGTAAAATTTGCTGACCTTATTGCTGCTGCTCAGGTTGAAGGACAAGATTGTTCTTTCTCAGATCTTGGATCTGCAGATCAGTCTCTCGTTTCTTTCATCAACGATGCATGTGCTAAATATGCTATCATGAAAGGTTCAAACGGAGCATTCATGCCAAAAGCTTCTGTAACAAGAGGTCAAATGATTACTATGCTTTCTAGAGCTTTATATGGTAATCAATATGATTCTACTTCTGCTGACTACTGGACGCTTCACGCTAACAGATTAGTGGAAGATGGTATTATTACTGTAGTAAATGCTGATCAACTTGTGTTGAGAGGTGATGCTATGATCATGCTTATGAGAGCTTACGACATGAACGGTGGTGATGATCTTGGTGATCTTCTCGGAGGTCTTCTTGGATCAGGATCTAACGCTTCTGGATCAACTAACACTGGTGTAGTTGTTGAAGTTAAAGCTGGTAACTTAAATGTTGCTCTTTCTCCTTCTTCAGCTCAAGCTAGATCAGTTCCAGGTAATGGTGTTGTTCCTGTTGGAACTTTCAGACTTACTGCTGGATCATCTGATGTTACTGTAAGATCAATTACAGTAAGAAGAACTGGTCTTGGTAATCAAGATGAAATTAGTAGACTATTCTTTGAAATGGCTGGTATGAGAGTTTCTGGTAGACAAACTTTGGGTACAGACCAAAAAGCTATCATTAATATTTCTCCTGCTATCGTAGTAAAAGCTAACTCTTCAGAAGATCTTGATCTTAATGTTGTGTACTCAGGAGTAACTTCAAACGGTCAGCACGTGTTTGCAATTGATTCTGTAGACTCAGTTGATAGTTCAGCTGCTGCAGTTCAGGGAGCTTGGCCAGTAATGACTAATATGGTTACTACTACAAGTTACTCAGTTCTTAAATCTACATTCAATACTACTTCAGGGTCAAATACTCTTAAGGTAGGTGATATGGATTCTGAACTTGGTAGATTTAATATTACAAACAATGACTCAAATAAAGTTGCAGTACTTAAGAGTATCACATTGAGAAATGATGGTGCAGGTGATGTAGCTATGAGTCTTTCAAATGTTGTTGTTACAAGAAACGGACAAGCAGTTTCTACAAAAGTTGTTCCAAATGGTAGATTAATGACTGTTACTTTCAATGATGAAATCAATGCAGGTGTACAGGCTAACTATATCATTAGAGCAAACGTTATTGGAGTAGAAAATGTAAACGGAGACGATTACAAATTCAGACTTCAACAAAATGACGATCTTAATGTTATCGAAAAAGATACTGCGTTCAAATCTAATGTAACATCTACTGCTACTACTATGGGTACTTACACAGTACAGGGTGGTGACATTACATTCAATAGAACAGCTGGTTCTCTTACTACTCAAACAATCTCAGCTGGTCAACAAGATCAGAAATTGCTTGATGGTCAGATTACTGTAAAACAAGCAGTTAGATTCGAAACTCTTACGGTTTCATTCCAAACAGGTGCTTATACAGGTAATTACGGTGCTTACTTCCAAAATGTTAAATTGGTAATTGGAGGTAGAATTGTATCTAATGTTAGCCCAACTATTACAAGTGCTAATACTATTACATTTGATGGAACATTTGATGTTACATCAAATACAGATATTAAAATTCTTGGAACTGTTAGATCTAACATTCCTGCGACTACTCCATCTCCAATCTTTAAGTTGAATGATTTAAATCCAAGTCAGTTCGCTGTTAAAGAATATATTGTAAATGGAAATACTGTATCTTCTATAGCTGGTACTGTTCAAGGTATCGCTACAACTGTTGGTGCTGTGACTTTGACTGTTTCAAAAGCAGACGGTCTAGCTAACGAACAAGTTGTAAGAGGTACATCTAACAAATTGGTATTTGCTGTAAGATTGACAGCTGGTGATGTTTCAGAAGTAAGAGTATCAAGTCTCAAATTTGGTAATCTTCTTTCTAATGGTGGAGCTTTCTTCCCAGGTTCATCTCTTGTAAGTTTGACTCTTTCTACAGGTGCTAATGGTGTTGCATTGCCAGGAGCTACTAAAAATATGGAAACTGTAGCAGGTTACTCTAGTGGAGGTGCTGTGTTCAACTCTTTTGGAAACATTGTTGTTCCAAAAAATGGATCAGTTACTTTCTATGTAACAGCTAGTTTCGCTTCATCTATTGCGACAGGTTCTCAATTACAATTATCTTTTGGTACATCAGATATCCAAGCTACTGATGATCAAGGAAATTCAATTACTCCAAGTTTCGCAACAGTTAATGGTTCTGTTATGACAATGAGAGATGCTGGTACATTGAACCTTAGTTCAAATGGTCAAATCAACAGCAGACTCCTTCTTGGTGCGGGTGCAAACGAAAATGTTTACTCTTTCGATTTAGCTGCTCAGGATGATGATCTTAGATTGACAGATATATATGTTCAGTTTACAGGTGCAAATGCTGTAAATGGTAATGACAGAATAGCTTCTATTAAGCTTCTTTCTGGTTATACTGTAGTAGATGAAGGTATTGTATTTGCTAGTGGTGCTAGATTTAATCTTACTGATAGTTCTACAGAAACATTGAGAGCTGGAAAAACTAAGACTTATACTGTAAGAGTAGAATTAAATGCTCCTACTTCATCAGGTTCTTATATTGCTACAGGTCTTCAACTTATTCTTGGAACAGGAGGTGTAGATGCATCTCAAGTTAATGCAGGTACTACTAATGGTATCAGAGCTCTTTCAGTAAATGCTGGATCAGCAGTTGTAGTAAATAATACTCCTTCAGCTGGACAACAGCACTCTGTTTCACAAGCTCATGTAACATTGGCTGCTTTGCCTTCAGCAAATAACTTTAATGGTGCTACAGTTGCATATAAATTCAAGATTACTCCATCTGCTAATACAAATGTAGTAGTTATGAGTGGTCTTACTATCAACTGTTCATACGCTGGTGCTGCAGTAAACGCTCAATTGATCGTAGGTGATACTAATACAGCTACAACAAATAATCAATTGTCAACTTCTACTGCTCTTACTACAGCTACTGATATTGCTCTTAATGTTACATTGAACACAGGTTCAGCTAGATTTAGTTCAGAAAATACATTTACTGTAGTTTTGAACTCTGCTATGGCTGCTGGTGCTAAATCTTGTACTATTAAAGATGTAAGAATCAGTGAAGAATTTAGTAATGGTTTTGTAAGAACTATCGGATCTCTTTCTCCATTCGGAAACGTTGGATTTGGAGCTGGTATGCCTACTCTTTCATTGCAATAATATCTAACTTGTGTTAGAAAGAAAACTCTCTCCTTGTGGGGGAGTTTTTCTTGTAAAAAAAGAAAAAAAAGATAGAAAAGGAGAAGCTTTTATATCGCATATAAAAAAATGAAAAAAATATTCTTAGTATTTACGCTTTTCTTCGTATCAATTACACAAGTAAACGCCCTCTATACGCCTACTCCAAACATCCAAAATCTTTGGCTACAGATACAAAATATAATCAACAGCAAACCACAAGGCGAAAGAGTAGTTTTTGCAAACCAGTTACATGAAAAAATTGAAGCCATCTTGCCAAGATACGAATCCAAACATTCAATTTATAATCCACTTAGTTATTTCTCAGCTCAACTTGTAAAAAATTATTCTCTGGTTGACACATGATCAAACCCTATAGCTACAGGTACTTCAGCTACGACTTGAACAGTGAATCAGCCAGTAACTATATCGCTCACTGGGACAAAATTACAGTCAGGAAACTGTTTTTCAGGAGTTTTTATGAATAATTTAGGTATATTTAATAACTCTGGCTGGTTGTTTTCAGGAGAATTAAATTCAGTAGAAGTAATTGAAGATATGGGTTCTTGTTATGTTGTGGGGCTTTCTCTTGATATTCCCAAAAACGAAATAAGATGATATTTGCTAGGGAGCAATTTCGCTATTCTGAGACAAAAAATAAGTTCTTTTTACTCACTCAATAGAGTATCTGGTGTTTTTAGTGACTATTTTGTATTTCAGTTCAATGTTTCAGAGCTATTACAGTTTGGTACTGGTAATTTCTACACTATAGTAAGTCCTTCTGGAGACATAGCTATCAAGCCAGGTCCATACTCTTACATCACCAACTTAGGTAATGGAATATTTGAAGTACAAGTCAGTCCATCAGGAACTCGTATGCAAATAGATTCTAACAACTAATTCCCAGTAAACCCCTTCGGGGGTTTTTTTCATACATTTTTCCTAAATTTCTAATTGTAAAAAAATATAATAAATATATGATGAGAAAAAGGTGAGTTATATATTGAAAATCCACTTTATGATTTTATTGTGAGAATATGAAAAAATATCAAATTGAGATAGAAAAAGATGAAAATGGTATGTATATTGGCGAAGTTATTTGATTGCCAGCTTGTTATACTCAAGCTAGTTCTATTCCCGAGCTTTTAAATAGATTAGTTGAAGTAAGTGAAGGTAGTCTTGAGCTTCTCAGAGAATTATCTTCTCAAAAAACTACTTTTAAAGTCAGTTTGAATGTAGAATATGCCAAAGCTTAATCCAATAGCTCCAAGACAATTTATAAAAATACTGAGCCAGCTTTGATTTAGTTTGCTAAGAATCAAGGGGAGTCATCACTTTTTTTCTCACCCAGACTGAAGAACAACAGTTATCCCAATTCATTGAAATGAAGAACTTTCTATCTGAATATTAAAAAAAATCCTAAGAGATATATCTTTATCGGCATGAGATTTCCAAGAAAAAAGATAGAAGCTCTAAACCTATCCCTGCGGGGGTTTTTTTCTTATTTGCTTTCTATCTCACTTTTTTTATACTGACATCACTATTTACTCACCAACTTTCCCTATGTCCACTTATCTCGGTCAAAATTTTCTCTCTGATGACGAAATAATCTCCTATATAGCCAGTAAAATAGCATCTCTTTGCCAAGAAAAAAAATCTGAGGCGATTTTTGAAATCGGACCTGGTAAATGAGCGATCACGAGAGAAATTCGCTCGATTTCAAAAGATTTTTGGTGTTTCGAGAAAGACGAGACGATGAAGAATCATCTTAAGCCCCTCGTCGGCGACAAAATCATCTGGTGAGATATTCTAGATCTCGATATCGAGCACTTTATCAAAGAAAAAAATCTCAGCCCAGAAAAAATTTTCATAGTTTGAAACTTGCCATACTATATCACTTCACCGATTCTAAGAAAGTTTTTCTCCAGCTCTTTAAGCCATTTTTCTGGCTGATTTTTCATGATCCAGAAAGAAGTCGGCGACAAAATCAAAGTAGATGCCTCCAAAAAGTCCTATCTTCGACGACTTCTCAATTTTTTCTACGAAGTCACCTACTGTAAAACCGTTCCACCTAGCGCATTTTCCCCTGCTCCAAAGGTTCACAGCTGTCTCATATCTCTGACTCCAAAACCAACTCTCTGAAAATTTTTTACTCTGGTTTCTTATGAAAAGATGCTGGTTTTTCTGGATGCATTCTCCCCTTATAAAAGAAAAACTCTTTGAAAAATACAAAAAATGCTCTCCAAAAGTGAAGAGCAACCTACTTATTCCATCCCCGAGCACCTCGCTACTAAAAGGCTCGAAGAACTCACCCGATCAGATCTAGAAAGTATCTTAGGATAAGGAAATTGAAATTATGTGATTCCAGAAATAAAAATTTTTATTATTTTTTGAGGATAAGTTTAAAAGATTTTTTCCCTTTTTTAAGTAATCCAGCCTGTCAGCCAATCAGATCGCTAGCTTCCAAGACGCTGTCAAGCTTGTCAATTTTCTTGTCATTGAGCGAAACACCGCCAGCAGCCACGAGTTTTTAGCTTCGCTCTTCGAGGTAGTGAGTCCTGTCTCGACAATGAGATCCAGCAGAGGAGTTCAGAGAGCAGCACTAGCTCCTCAGAGTTCAGTCTTTATTGACTCGAGAGTTTGACTATCTAGTCATGCCAAAGCCGTCGAGCTATCATCTCCAAACATCAGTCCAGAAATAGTATTTGCAAGTTTTGCAGCATTTTCTCCAAAAATTGTCTCGACAACATAGTTAGCGAGTTGTTGCTGTCCATATCTGAGCTCAGTTTTTTCTTGGTGTTTTTTGACGATATTGTCTACTTCGTCTATATTCAAAAGTGTCAAAATGAGTAAAAATCTGCGAACATCTTCATCAGCTGTATTCAAAAAATACTGGTACATTGAGTACGGAGTAGTCATCTCAGGATCGAGCCAGAGAGCATTTCCAGCGGATTTTCAGAATTTTTTTCCAGCAGAGTCGACGAGCAGAGGAGAGGTCATACCATAGACTTCTTTATCAAGTTTTTTTCTGACAAGTTCGACACCTGTCACGATATTTCATCGCTGGTCCGAGCCAGAAATTTCGAGAGTTACCCCGTGATCTTGGTAAAGCTTGAGAAAATCATAACCCTGCATCAGCATATAGCTAAACTCTGTAAAAGAGATAGATTTTTCAGGATCTTCAATCCTTTTTTTCACAGTTTCCTTATTCATCATCTGATTGACCGTGATATATTTTCCTACCTCCCTCAAAAAACTTAGCCACTCCAAGCCTTTATAAAAGTCATAGTTGTTGATCACTTGTACTTCAGCATCGAGCCCAGTCAGTTTTTTCAGATGAGTCATGATCGTATGCATCTGTTGTTCAATGGCTTTCACATTAGTCTCGAGAGTCTCGTTGTCCAAAAAATTTCTTTCGCTGTCTCTTCCACCTGGATCACCAATCATTCCAGTAGCTCCACCGACTATCAAGATCAGTTTATTTCACTTTTTCAAATAATTCACAGCGGTCATAAAAACCACAAAATTTCCAAGATGCATCGAACGAGCTGTAGGATCTACACCAAAATACAAAGTTTGACCACCTTTATCAAACGAATCAAAAAAAGTGTCGCCTGTAGACTGGTAGAGAAGTCAGCGCTGTTCAAGTTCAGTTTTTAAATGCATCACGAATTCAAAAAAAATAAAAAAATAGTTGGTAACAAGCTAATCAAGAATCTCTTATTCACTAAAAGTTATAATCCTGATTATTTACTTTGTCTATACTTTTTATGAGCTTAGTTTCAATCTTTCTTAGTTTTCTCGTTTGTCACGAAAGTAAATTTTGTTTATTGTGAAACTTTTTCCTACCTTGCACAAAGTTTTTATTGGAAATGCTCGTCAAATTATCACTTTCCAAGCAATTTTTGATTGTATCTAAGAAGGCTGTAATATTGAAAAAATCACAATAATGTGACTCCCCTACAAGTTTTTCACACTTCTCAAGGAGATTTTTTTTATCAAAAGTATCGATTTTTTGAGTTTCAATTTTCTTTGAAATAATTTCGAGGAAAAAAAATAAATCATTTTGAAATTCAGAACTTTCTTCCTGTTTTTTATAGTCTTTTCTCAGTGTTTTATAGGCAATAAATTCATGCACCAGTTTTTCAATAAAACTATTTTCTATTTTTACTTTGTTTTCCTCGTTATCAAACTTCAGAGCAAAAAGGTCTTTTAGTCCTTCAGGATCCCAAATTTTAAATCTCTTTTTCTCATCTAAAAAAAGTGCAAAAAGATCTCCCTGAGCTAAAGAAATGATCGCTTCACTTTCAGATAAAAATGTATTACATGTTGTAGTTAAATTTTCCATGTTAATTGGATCTACTATAATTCAAGATAAAATTTTTATAAATGCTATAAAGCTTTTCAAAATCATTTGTATCTACTCGTTCCTCTTGGCCGTGCGTGTTTCAAGATGTTGGTTTTTGTAATATCACTTTTCATCCTGCTTCAGAGAAAAATCTACCATCGGATCCTCAATGTTCTTGAGAAAAAAAACAATAATCTCCAAGTATTTCTTTTGAGATTTGAAGGTATTTTTGTAGTTGTGGATCATTCTCATCTGTAAAAAGCATTTCAGCTTCAAGAGATCAAATGATTTCACATTCACATTCAATAGCTACTTTTTCAACTATTTTTTTTACATGGTTTAAATTTTTATGTTCTTCTGTAAATCTAATGTCAATTTTCGCTTGAGCAGCAGCAGGTAGCGTATTTAATGCAGTTCCTCATTCTATAACATTGAGATTTACGCTTGTAGATCGGTGATTTTCTGTTTGGAAAAGTTTGTCATCATTTTGAAGCAGTTTTTTAATTTTATGATAGAATGTCAAAATTTTTTCTATAGCATTTTTTCCTTCTCGGGGTCTGGAAGAGTGACAAGCAATTCAGACAGCAGAAACAGTAAGTCATAAAATACCCTTTTCTTTTAAAATAATTTCATTAATCGGAGTCCCAGAGTCAGGTATCAAGATATAATCTCAGCGATATCACATTTTTATCAGCTGTTCTGTCCCATCAAATCATCAAATTTCTTCATCTGTCGTAAGTATCAAAGAGACTTTTTGAGAAATTTTCATATCTCCAAGTTCTTTCATAAGGTACATCATGATAGCCACTCCACTCTTCATATCTCCAGCTCCTCTTCAAAAAATTTTATTTTCTGCTAAAATTCCCAAAAATTGATCATCTCCAGCAGGTACTACATCTAAGTGTCAACTCATGACAACATCGTTTTCTAGTCAATCATGGTTTGATATTATTATTGAAGGTTTATTATTGAAGATAAACTGTTTGATAGTCAGTCAATGAGAATCAGAAAAATAATCTGATACAAAATCAATAATTTGATTAAGTTCTTCTATACGAGATGAAATTGACTTTATCTTAACAAGATCTTGTGTGAGTTTAATAAGCTTTTTTTTCATACTGAACATTATTTTCTAAAACCTCCATAATAAGAGAGTTATTATGATTGACGAATTGTGATATTTTATTAATATCGTTTCAAGGTCAGTCAGATAGCCTTGCTTCGAGAGTATATATTCAGTTTGCAGGTTGTTTTATAGAAAATCATCGATGATCTCTATTGGGTTGAAGATTATGTCAAAAGTCACTAGGATTTAAAATAATTCCATTCTTTTTGAAAAAACGCTCCATCACAAACTGTCTCTTATCTCACTTTATCTCTATGGGTTCTTTTAGACTAGATACGACATCTCACACTAGTTTTTTTCTTGTTTCAACCAGTTTTGATCGATTTTTGAAGCGCTCTTTTGACATGTTGTATTTTAAGTACCATTCTGGATTATCTTGCATTTCTTGCGATATCTTTATAGCTATTTCTGGTCGTAGATCAAATGTAGTATTGTTGTCTCATCAAAAAAAGTGCATATGGAGAGATGTTGTGCCAGCGCAGTATCACAAATATTCTTCACAGTCTTCTAAGGTATTGATAAGATTGTTCACATAATCAGAAAACTCAGATCATCAGTAATTTTTAGAAACTCGATCTTTTTGAGGATTTGTAGGAACTGGGCGGCTATAGTTTTGAGGGAATGGAGGTTGTTTATCGCTAATTACCAATCATAGTGATTTTGCAATTTCTTCTGTGATTTGATGTAAGACAGTAGTATGTTCAATCACATCATTGAGTTTTCATGGTTTCGTATTAAATTCTACCATATTTGCAAGTCATTCAGGGACAAATTTACCGTGTTCTTTGAGTTCCTTATAGAGAGGTTTTCTAGTTTCATCAATAAACCTATTGAAGACTTGTTCTCAATCTAATTCCATACAGGGATCTCAAGATTTATCAACAAATCCATATTCACACTCTACTCAATAAGAATAATTCTTTTCCATTTTCTATTATCAAGATATAAAAAACCCTCCAGCGATGAGCAGGGGGGATTTATTTGACAGCTTATGATTTTAGAAACTAATCACTTTTTATTGTCAACAAAACTCCCCTTCTTTCCATGTAGAGGTTTCGAATCATATAAATCAAGTGAACTGTTAGTTTCATTTCGATAGTTGACAATTAAAGTACTTTCTGAATAAGAATGTTTTTTTATTTTTCAAGAGGAAATAGATTATTTTCTTTATTCTTCAAAGAAAACCTGAAAACTAGCTTTTTGATAGTAAATAGATATAGTCAGAGAAGAAAAATTTGACATTAAATTTGTTTTTAGTTATCGACTTCCCAAATGAATATTTTCTGTGTCTCTATTTTGCCAGATATTTACGACAGTTTCAAGAATCTCTCTCTCGTCAAAAGAGCTCAAGAAAACGAGCTTATTACTTTTGAAGTCGTCAATCCTAGAGATTTTTGTCTCGACAAACATAGACAAGTAGACGACGATATTTACGGCTGATGACCAGGTCTTTTGATTAAAGCGAAACCAGTTGTCGATGCTGTCGAGCATATTTTTGCTACCAAGATTTCGTCAAAAACTAAAAAATCTGACACAGCTATCATCTATTGTGCTCCATCTGAGATGGAATTTACTCAGCACACAGCTTACGAACTTGTCGGCAAAAAAAACATAATTTTTATTGTAGGGAGATACGAGTGAATAGATCATCGTTTTGAACTTTATCTTCAAAAAAAATATAAAAAAAATTTTATGAGAATTTCACTTGGCAAGTTTGTCACTATGGGCTGAGAAACACCGAGCATGGTCATGATCGAAGCTATTACCAGACTTATTCCATGAGTCTTGCACGATGAGACGAGCGTGGACGATGAGAGCTACTCACCTTCCGACAATCTCCAGACGCTCGAGTATCCTCAGTACACTAGGCCAGAGGAGCTTCGAGGTATGGAAGTTCCTGAGGTTTTGCTCTCTTGAAATCATCAAAAAATAGCCAAACGAAAAGCTGAAAATAAAAAAAGTCAATAAATAAAAAATAATTTTCTGGTTTATGGTCTGTCTTGATTTGACAGATTTTTTTTTGTGATTAAAATAAGACCGTACGACAAAAGATTATGAATTTAATTTGCACGGGTCCGGAGAACAAAGCAAACCATATCTTGAGTCACTAACAAAACATAAAATGCGAAGTGAAAATGCTAGTTGACCCTTATTATTCATCTGACGCAAGCAGTGTATGAGTGAAAACCACTTTAATATTCTGTGCCCTTGTAAAAAGTCCTAGTAAAGCTCTAAAAGAAACGACCTGTGTCCATACTGTCAAAGTGTGTCCAGAGAAAAAATTTATTTTGTGTAAAAGATTATGTTCCAAACACAAACAGCTATTCTTGATTTTAAAAAAATGTCCTACGATGACAAATTGAAAAAAGTAAAAGAAGCTCTTGAATTGGTGAAAAACAAATCTTCACAGTTTCAAGATTTACATGCTCTTTGTAATTTGACTCCCCAGCCGATGGAAAGTATTCTCGACATGACCTACGAAACTATTATGCAAACAGTCCAAAGTAATGAAGAAAAAAACTACCAAGATTCTATAGTAGTGATGAAGGAAAAACAGAAAAAACTAGAAGAACAGTATCAAAAAGAAAAACAAGAAGCTCTATGAGCAGAAGATTTATTGGGCAGAATTTAATTGTTTATCAAATTTTATTATGAGTTGACCAGAAAAAGAACTTTCGAAAATTGATATGAAAGATACTCGAAAATTGAAATGAGCAGAATTGAGAGCTCTAAAGAGTATTGATAATCCAGAAACAGAAAATCAAAAAAAAGAGATTAATAAAATTATTGACGAAAAATTTCGTATGAAAGATGTTCTTTCTAGAATGTACGGCCTCAAGTTCGACAAACAACTTCTTGATTATGGGAAAGACAAAGCCGCAGGTAATCCAACGAAGTCTGAAGTGAAATTCCTTTATGAAGTAATTCTTAACGCAGGAGAATTTAATAAAATTGGAATACTGAAAAAAGAAAGAATCGCAGAAATGATAGAAGATAAAGTAGATATTGTCGGTGTCATGCAACTATACCTCAAAAATGCCTGATATTTCGACTGAGAAATAGACTGAAGAACAAGTATTCAGCTTATGAAGGCTTTTATGAAATACAGAAACGACACTATGAGTACAGAAATAACTCAGCAAAAAATGCCAGAAAAAATAGAACAAGAAAAATAAAATGAAAGGGCAGAGAAGGGAATTTTTTGTGCCGGCAAACAATTACTCCTCTATCAAGGTCGCGCTACCCTCTTTTTCATAAAATTAAAATTCTGGTAAAATAAAAAGCCGCAGTTTTCTGCTCCTCAAAACAGTTTACAATAAATATTTTTTCTCTGATAAATTCGTAAGAATTCCTAAAGATCAAAGAAAAAGTGTTTATGCAATAACTCTATATTTTTTTGAATTTTTTACCAAAAATTACAATGTCAGAAACGTACTATGAAGGAGAATATCCTAAAACACAAATTCCTAAAACCTCTAAAACACAAATATTAGAAAGGTTTCAGGACAAAGAGTTCAGAAGCAGACTTATGGACCCAGAAAAAAAAGCTGAGCTAGAAAAAGAATTAGAGGATCTAAAGGGAGATATAAATAAAGAGCTAGGTGATTTTTTGCAAGAAGAAATTAATAAAAAGATTGAAAATCTCACTCCTACTCAAAAAGAAGAATTAAAAAATGCTTCTGCTCCACAAGCTGTCACGGACCAATCACTAAAGGCTCTATTTGGAGCTATGTATTTTCTAGAAAGAAAAAAAGATGAAACAGTTAATCTTTCATTCGAAAAAGTAAAAGAAAATATCTTATCAAAGATATGAGAAAATAAAAACTGAGGAATAGAAGTAGACTCTACTACTTGGTGACGAAAAATGCCATCTATTGTGAAGTCTGATACACTACCAGCTGATATCAAGTCAAACACTCCATGAGAAACTGAAGAAGTTGATCCTTATGCTTGAGACAAATATGAATCTATGATCGAAGAAATAAAATGAAAAAGTTATTCTCTGGTAGATCTATTTTGAAATGATGAGAAAGCGAAAGAAAAATACAGTAAGTTTTTCGATGGATTTAAGTCATATATACCTTTACCTCGAAATACTTCAAATCCTTGAGAGATAGGTTTCGAAGCCTCAACAATGAAAACTATAGATCAGAACTGAGAGAAGTTTTTGCAGTTCACTCTTGATGAAAGAGGAAAAAATAGGGAATCATTTAAAGATATAAAAATAAAACTTGCAGACATAATGACAGATAAATCTTTTGATGAAGCTAAATTTAAAGAAAAATTGAAAGCAATAGTTGAAAATTTAGTAGTATAAAAATTTCTAATATTTTTAGAAAAAATCATCTCTTTAGGGTGATTTTTTTTGATGAAAAATTTGAACTATGAGTTGAAAAATCTATTAGTGGTTTTCAAAAACCAAATTTCTCCCAGCTTTTCTTATGTATTTCCCAACATTATTCTTGTTTTTTCGGGATTTTTTTTTATATTTACGAAGTTTTAGATTTTCTCATTAATATTAATGTTTTCAAAAGTAGACCCAGATACGACGATAAGCTCATTTTTGTTATCCATTCTTAGGAGAACAGATTTTGAATTTGATAAATCTGTAAACCAGCGGGTTGCAACGATCAGTGGTCTTGCATGATACTACTGACAATGAGATACAAAAAACCAAGCTTTTAGTAACTTGATAGAAATTTATCTCGATACATTTGATCTACAAAATGTGAAATCCTAATCCCTTGAAAAGAAAGGATTTCATTGAGAAATTAAAGGCACTTTGATTTTCTGGTCCACTCTCCTGAGGTAATCATCAAGTAATGTTCAAAAATGGCGTCAAGATAGCCATACCAAATCCACATTGAAACAAAGATATATGAGTCATCATAATAAGCAAGGTTTGTAAAACTATTTGAATAGAGATCAAAGAGTTCATGGATATATAATATTTCTCAAATTTAACTATCAAATATTAACGGTAAATGGTTAACAATCAAAAAAATACCAGAAATTATAGAAAATAGATTATCCAGTATTTCTAATATTTTTCGAAGAAAATCATCTCTTTAGGGTGGTTTTTTTCTTTGAGTTTTTCTCTTATATTATCGACCATTTCTGGTTTTCCACAGATATAGACCACGAAATTCTCACCAAGCCAGTCGATCGCTTCATTGAAACTTTCTTGAATGCGTCATGGTTTTCGATTAGCAGGTAGATTTTTTTCTTGAGAGAGATGTAAAAAGTTTTTGAAATGAGGAGTAGTCAGAGAAAAAATTTTTTCAGTTTCAGAAAGGAGATGTTCAGCATACCTTTCACCATAGAGATTGACAATCTTCCCAGTATGTCAACTTTCCAAAAGATGAGAAAGGTGGGAATAAATAGGAGAAAGTCAGCTTCCAGTTGAAATAAAAAAATAATTTATAGACAGCTTTTTATCAGTAAAGTGTCAGACGGGAGTGCTAATTTTTGCTTTATCGCCATTGTTGACAAGATGTGTCAAGAAATAAGACATTCAGTCTTCAGAAGCTCTTTTAACGATAAATCATATCTGTCTAGTTTGTCTAAAATAGTCGTAAGAAGTAGCTATGCTATAAGGTTTTTTCACCTTTTTTCCCAAAAATTCCGCCTCTAACATGACAAATTGTCATTCCTTGAAAAGAAAATCTCAGTCTACTTCAAAAAAAACGAAACTAACTTCGCCAGAGGGTGAAAGTAATTTTTTTGCTAAGGTAATACTATAAAAAATCATTCAAAATGAAAAAATAAATATAACTCATAATATAAAAAAAACTAGTATATCCAAGACTATTTAAAAAATTTATTTTCTGGTTTTTAAATATTTTTACTGAATCCTATTAGTTTTCCCCAAATAAACTTAAAGAAAGAAAACTATAAAAAGTACTTGCATTTTATTTTCTAATATCTATAAGTCAATATAAACAGAAGATATTGTATTGGAATAAAAAGCATAATGTCTAGGATAAGAATGATTTTCTTTTGAGAAAATTTATTAACTGTCCCAAGATGTCCATTAGCACATTTTTTATTTTACCGCAATCATCAGTTGTTTTGTTTGAGAGCCAGGGTAGCTCAGTGGTAGAGCAGGGGCCTGAAAAGCCCTGTGTCGGCAGTTCAATCCTGCCCCCTGGCAACTTGTTGACTTTAAGTTATGGGCATATAGCTCAGTTGGTTAGAGCGGTCCGATAAATATCGGACAGGTCGATGGTTTAGTCTGTCTGATGAGTTCTCCTTCTAGTTTGTCATTGTATAGTTGAAGTATGAATTGATTTGTTTATGTTCTTGAGTGTTTTAATTGAAGATGGTATGTCTGAAGCACAAACAATCTCGAAAGAAGATTTGAAGAGCATCAATGAGGTAAAGTTAGTTCAACGAAAAATGTGAGACCGTTGGTACTTGTTGGAAAGAAAGAGTTTGGGACATTGCTTGAAGCTAGAAGGTATGAATTGTTCTTGAAGTCAAAAAAGAGTAAAGAGAAGGTTAAATATTTTATGGGCATATAGCTCAGTTGGTTAGAGCGCGTCTCTGATAAGGACGAGGTCGATGGTTCGAGTCCATCTATGCCCACCATTGATATGAAATTTGAGATTTAAGTTGTTTGTGAGAGTAAATATTGCCGGGGATTAGCTCAGATGGCTAGAGCGCTTGGTTTGGGACCAAGAGGCCGCGAGTTCGAGTCCCGCATCCCCGAGATTGAATATTGAAATTGCATATTGTATCATAAACACTTGAAATCGCAATGTAAATAGTTACAAAAAACAGAATGTAGTAAATTTATTTATTCCACTTATAAACAATAAAATGGCAAAAATTCATGTTAATGTAGGTACTGTTGGACATGTAGATCATGGAAAAACTACTCTTACAGCTGCTATTACTATGGTATCTGCAGCAAGAGGTCTTGCAAAAGCTCAGGATTATGGTTCTATCGATAAAGCTCCTGAAGAAAGAGCGAGAGGTATTACTATTAATACAGCTCATGTTGAATATGAAACTGAAGCTAGACACTATGCTCATATTGATTGTCCTGGACATGCCGACTATATCAAAAACATGATCGTTGGTGCTGCTCAGATGGACGGAGCTATCTTGGTAGTTGCTGCTACTGATGGTCCTATGGCTCAGACAAAAGAACATGTTCTTTTGGCTAGACAAGTTAATGTGCCACATATTCTTGTTTTCTTAAATAAATGTGATATGGCTGATCCTGAAATGGTTGAGCTTGTAGAAGAAGAAATTAGAGATCTTTTGAATAAAAATGGTTATCCTGGAGATTCTACTCCAATTATTAGAGGTTCTGCTCTTAAAGCTGTAGAAAATCCTGGAGATTCTGAAGGTGCTGCTAAGCCAATTTTAGAATTGTTGAATGCTCTTGATACATTCATTCCAGATCCAGTGAGAGATACTGCTAAACCTTTCGCTATGCCAGTAGAAGATGTATTCTCTATTAAAGGTAGAGGTACAGTTGTTACAGGTAGAATTGAAAGAGGAACTATTTCTATCAATGATGAAATTGAAATTGTTGGTCTTACTGATGAACCAAAGAAAACAGTTGTTACTGGAATCGAAATGTTCCACAAACAATTTACTACAGCAGAAGCTGGTATGAACTGTGGACTTTTGTTGAGAGGTATTGAAAAAGATCAAGTAGAAAGAGGACAGTTGCTTGCAAAAACAGGTACTGTAAAACCTCACCACAAATTTGAAGCTGAAATATATGTATTGAAAAAAGAAGAAGGTGGAAGACATACTCCATTTATGGGAGGATATAAGCCTCAGTTCTTTTTGAGAACTACAGATGTTACAGGTGCTGTTAGCCTTCAAGCTGGTAGAGAAATGATTATGCCTGGAGACAATGCTAAAATTGATGTAGAATTGATCTACAAAGTTGCTATGGAAGAAGGTCTAAGATTTGCTATTAGAGAAGGAGGTAGAACTGTTGGAGCTGGAGTTATTACTAAAATTTATGAATAATTATTGACCATTATTTACTGTTAATGAACCTTCAAACGAATGACTGCAAAAGTAAATGAAACAACTAAATTGAGAATTAAGCTAAAAAGCTACGATCTTAAGATGCTTGAAAGCTCTGTTAGTAAAATTGTTGCGTTGATGATAAAATCTTGAGCTGAAATTAAGTGACCAATTCCTCTTCCTATGAAGAAAAAGTTGTACACTGTTTTGAGATCAAACTTTGTCCACAAAAATGCAAGAGAACAGTTTGAAAGAAGAACTTATTCAAGAATAGTTGATGTTGTTCAGACTGGTTCAAAAACGGTAGAGTATCTACAGAATCTTGCGATACCTGTGGGTGTGGCTGTTGATATTAAAATTTATTAAAATTTATATACTGGTTCTCAAAAATTGCTGTATGGAGGCTCTGGTTCTCATCGACTATCCTCCGTTTATCTAATTCAAAGACTATAAAAGATGAATGCTAGAAAATGATGAGTTGTGTTAGTGAAAAATCAGATGACAAGAATTTGGTCATGAGATAAATTGGTTCCAGTAACTCTTATGAGATTCCCTCATCAGCAAGTTCTCAAGTATAGAACTATGGAGAAAGATGGTTATGATGCTGTTGTTGTGTGAATTCATAAAAAAGATGCAAATGCTGCAAATGAAAATAAAAAAGCAGATTATGATCTTGTTACGGAATTTAGGTTATCAGCTCCGTCAAATGTTTTGGGTGATGCTGGGGTGATTTTGTCTAGTGATATTATTAAAGAAGGAGACTTAATGCATCTTACATCTACTTCAAAAGGTAAAGGTTATCAGGGAGCGATGAAGAGATTTCATCTTAAGGGATGACCAAAAACTCATGGATCGAAATTTCATAGACATGTTGGTTCTATGGGAAATAGAAAGCCAAGAAGAACAATGAAATGACATCCTCATGCTGGACATATGTGAAGTGAAACTGTAAGTATTAAAAATATTAGAGTTCACGATATTGTTGCTATTGATGGTGTAAATTATGTTGCTCTCCATGGTTCTGTCCCTGGTGCTCTAAACTCATTTGTAAAAGTATTCTTCTCATAATATCTTAAATCTTATTATTAAGAAACATCCATGACATATTCTGTAGATTATTTTGATACTAAAGGTAAAAAAACAAGAACTGAGGAACTTGACCAGAATATTTTTTCTGAAGAGAGTGTTTCTGATGATGTTCTTCAGCAGTATGTGGTAGCTTATCGTGCTAATCAGCGCGCAAATATAGCTCACACTAAGACAAGAGCTGAAGTAAATTATTCAGGTAAAAAACTCTATAAGCAAAAAGGTACTGGTAATGCTAGAACGGGTGATGTGGGTTCTCCTATCAGAAAACACTGATGAGTGGCTTTTTGACCAAGAAACACACAAAACTTCTCAAAAGATATGAATAGAAAAATGAAAAAAGTAGCTTTGAGAACGGCGATTACTCTAAAAGCGAAGGCTGGTTCTCTTCTTGGACTAGAAAATGCTATGGATATTCAAAAGACAAAAGAAGGTTTTACTGTTCTTGCGAAATTAGGACTTGTAGGACACAGAATGCTTTTTGTTGCTCCAAAAGAAAATCAAGCTCTTTATAAAGCAGTAAGAAATATTCCTGGAGTTGATTATGTTACTATCAATACTCTTTCTCCTTATGATATAGTAAGGGCTTCAAAGTTGGTTTTTCTTGATGATGTGTTGATGAACATTGTTGATAAATGTAAATAGTTTTATTTTTTGATCATTGTGAATCCATGACATTGAGGACTATAATGCAACAGAGAGCAAAGAAAAATATTGCTCCTAAAGCGATAAAAAGATTTTGAGTGTACGATATTATTCAGGCGCCTGTGATGACAGAAAAATCTTATCAAGCTTCTTCTCAAGCTAATAAATACTCTTTCAAAGTTCATCCAGATGCAAACAAGATTGATGTTAAGCTTGCTGTTCAGGAAATATATAAAGTGGATCCAGAAGCAATTAATGTTGTCAATGCTAAAGAGAAAGGAAGAGCAAATAGAAAGTTAGTAAAAAAGAGCTATAAAAAAGCTATTGTTACGCTTAAAAAGTGAGACAAGATTGACTTTATCGCATAGTAATTTACTTATCAGTTTATAGTATCAAATATGCTTATCAAAGAATATAAACCTTATACTCCATCAAGGCGTTTTATGACTGGGTATGACTTCTCAGAAATTACAACAACGAAGCCACACAAGCCATTGACTAAAATGTTGGGGTCTACTGGTGGAAGAAATAGTGCGGGTAGAGTAACATCGAGATTTAGATGATGAGGACACAAAAAACTCTACAGAATAGTTGATTTTAGAGGATATGATAAATTGAATATTCCTGCTAAAATTTCTACTATAGAGTATGATCCGTACAGAAATGTAAGAATTGCATTGGCAACATTTGCTGATGGTGAAAAAAGATATGTTCTAGCTCGAAAAGGAATTAAAGTTGGTGATGCTATTATGACTTGAGATGCTGCTATTATTCAGTCAGGAAATAGAAAACAACTAAAAAATATTCCAGAATGAGTAAATGTATATAATCTCGAAGTTACTCCATTCACAAAGGGTAAGTTGATTAAGTGAGCTGGTAACTACGGTGTGATTATGGGTAGAGACGAAGCTCTATGAGTTACATTTGTAAAATTACCATCTGGTCAATTGAGAAAATTTAATGATAATTGCTGGGCTACAATTGGTGAGCTTGGTAACGAAATTCATAAAAATATCGTAATTGGTAAAGCTGGTAGACAAAGATGGTTAGGAAAAAAACCTCATGTATTGGGGCTTTCTATGAACCCTGTTGATCATCCACATGGTTGATGAGAATGACATACTGGAAGTGGTCTCAAACATCGTAAAGCTTTCAATGGTAGAGTTGTTGATCCAGGTAAGAAAACAAGAAGATCAGGAAAATGGTCAGATAGATTTATTGTTCAGTCTATGAATAAAATCTAAGATATCAATTTAATTACTTACAATATAGCTTCTATGGCTAGATCTCTCAAAAAAGGATTTTATGTACATCCAAAACTTCTCAAGAAATTAGATAAAATGTCTGAAACAGGAGAAAAGAAAACAATAAAAACTTGGGCAAGATCGTCACACATCATTCCAGAGATGATAGGGCTTACAATGGCTGTCTACAATGGTAAACAGTTTATTAGTGTCTATGTAACTGAAGAAATGATTGGTCACAGACTTTGAGAATTTGCTCAAACAAGATCTTTCAGAGGACATCCATTCTAGTAAAAAATTAAGTTTAAGGACAATTAGCTTTTATATTAGAGCCTACACTATCAAATGAATAATTCTATGACGGCCACTCTTAAATATGCGACGACATCATATAAAAAAATGTTGTTAATGGCAAAATTAATTAATGGTGAAAAAGTTGGTTCAGCTTTGACACAACTATCTCATATGCCAAAAACAGCAGCAAAAATTCTTTACAAAGTTGTTCATTCTGCTGCAGCAAATGCAACAAATAATGCATGAGCTCAGATGGAGAACCTTTTCATTACTAAGATTGATATAGGGAGAGGACCAAAACTCAAGAGAATGAGATTTGTTGCAAGATCAAGAGTTCATGGTTATGTGAAACATAGAGCATTTGTAAGAGTAATTTTAGATACTAAATAATTCCTTCACTATGGGACAGAAAGTCGATCCTAGATGATTAAGAGCATGAGTTACGAAATCTTGGGCTTCTGAGTGGTTTGCAAAGACAAAAGCTCAGAGCTCAGAGTTTTTCGTTCAGGATATTAAAATGAGAAATTTTGTGGAAAAAGAATTTGTAAGAGTATGAATTTCAAAAGTTGTTGTAAGAAAAACCCACAACGAATGAGAAGTAATAATCTTCACATCTAAAACTGCACAGATTCTTGGTAAGGATTGAGAAAAACTCAAAGCTTTTGAAACTAAGTTTGCTAAAAAGTTCGGTCCAGGTTATAAAATTACTCTCAAGGAAATAAGAGTACCAGAGCTTTCAGCTAAAATTATTGCAGAATTCGCTGCTTCTCAGATAGAAGCCAGAATGCCATATAGAAAAGTTGGAAAATCAGTGCTCGAGAAAGTTATGCAAAAGTGAGCGACAGGAGTAAAAATTATGATCGCTGGAAGACTTTGATGAACTGATATTGCTAGAAGCGAAAAATTTATCGAAGGAAGAGTATCTCTCCAGACTTTTAGAGCGGACATTGATTATCACTATACTACAGCTATGACAAAATATGGTATTATTGGTATCAAAGTATGGATCTCAAAAGGAGAAATATTTACTAAAAAAGGGAAAGCTAAATCAAAAGAACTATAAAAAATTATTAATCTGACTTTATTCATCATAAATATTGCTCTATTATGTCATTACTAACACCAAAGAGTCGAAAGTTCAGAAAACGCATGAGAGGTAATCTCAAAGGAGTAAGTACTCAGTGATCTCAAGTTGCGTTTGGTGATTTTTGAATGAAAGCAATTCAAAGCTGATACATTTCAAGCAGACAATTAGAAGCTGCTAGAAAAGTAATCGTAAGAGATATTAGAAAAACAGGAAAACTTCGATTTAGAGTATTTCCAGATGTTCCATACACAAGAAAAGGTTTGGAAATGCCGATGGGTAAAGGTAAAGGAGATGTAGATCACTACAATACTGAGGTGAGAAGAGGAAAAATCTTATTTGAAATAACTGGTGTTGATAGAGCTCAAGCTGAAGAGATATTCGAAAAAGCATCTCACAAACTGCCAATCAGCACAAAAACAATCGGCAAAGGAGAAATGAAATAAGAATTATAATTCAGGTCAGTGCTTTATTATTTCAATGACAAACTGATAATGGCAACTAAAAAAACATCAAAAACTACTCAAGATCAATCTATCAAGGAACTTATACAATCAATTGCTACTATGAAGACAGAACTTCATGGTTTGAGAATGAAAAATGCAATGAGAAACTTGAAAGAAACTCACACTATTACTGTACTAAGAAAAAATATTGCGAGAGCTAGTACACTTTTAACTTCTCAATTCAAGAAGAACAATGGCAATAATAGGTAGTAAAAATATGAAGGAACTTGTCTGAACTGTGACAAGTGCAAAAATGAAAAATACAGTCGTTGTTACTGTTGAAACAGTTAAAAAAGATCCAATCTATAAAAAAAGATTTGTTGTTAAAAAGAAATACTATGCTCACAATGAAGATGATTCTATTGCAGAGTGAAGTTCTGTAAAAATTAGACAACATAAACCAATCAGTAAATTGAAGAGGTGGATCGTAGTTAAATAGTATTTTATCACATTTTAGTGTTCGAGGATGTTGCAAAATGAATCCAGAGTAAAGATAGTTGATAACAGTGGAGCAAAAGAAGGTCTTATCATAAGAGTTATGAAAGGAAGTAGTGCAAAAAAAGCTCAAACTGGTGATCTCGTAAAGATTGCTATCAAATCAGCTACTCCAGACGCCCAAGTTAAAGAGTGAGAAGTCGCTCTATGATTGGTTGTTAGACTAAAAAAAGAAATGAAGAGAGCAGATTGAAGTTACATAAAATTCTGAGATAATGCTGTTGTACTTGTCCAAAAAGACAAAAAAGAAGGTATTAAAGCATTATGAAAAAGAATTTTTGGACCAGTTGATAGAGTCTTAAGAGACCGCGGTTACAAAAATGTAGCAAACCTTGCAGAAGAGGTTATTTAACTATTTTTCTTTCCTATCAGTATGACTAAGATAAAAAAGTGAGATAAGGTCAAAGTAATTAGTGGTAAATTCAAAGGAACCATTTCTACTATTGATCAGATTCTTTGAGACAAAGCATTCGTAAAAGATGTAAATGTCGCTAAAAAAGCTGTAAAAGGTTCATGATTTGTAGAAAAAAAACTTCCAATACATGTTTCTAATGTAATGTATTATTCTGATGAAAAAAAAGCGACAACAAGACTTTGAATCAAAAAAGATAAAAAAGGGAAGTCTGTTAGAGTTATGAAAAAGTTTAATGCAGAAATTAAATAATTTATTTGTCTTACTAAATGGTTTTCGATGAGTAGCTACAAGACATTTCGTGAAAATATTAAACCTCAACTCAAGAGCGATCTAAATCTTAAGAATATCAACACAGTACCAAAAGTTGATAAAGTGATTGTTGCTTTGGGAATTGGTTCATTGGCAACAAGAAAAGGTGTAAAAGATTTTTCAGAATTTGAAGCAAATTTAGCTAAGATAACAGGTCAAAAACCTCAGCTTATCAAGTCTAAGAAAGCAATCTCAAACTTCAAACTGAGAGAAAATATGCCAGTAATGTTGAGAGTTACTCTGAGAAGAGATAAAGCACATGACTTTCTCGATAGATTAGTGAAATTAGTGTTACCAAGAGTAAGAGATTTTGCTGGAATATCTGGAAAAAGCTTTGATAACCAGTGAAATTACTCTCTTTGACTTCAGAGCTATCACCTCTTCCCAGAATTGGGTCTTGAAGACGTTGTTACTCCTATGGGAATTCAAGTATCAATAGCCTTTTCTGGATGAGACAAAGTGAAAAATCAAGCACTTCTTAAAAAGCTATGATTCATCTTCGTAGAGAAGTAAAAAAATTTACCTAATTTACTATGCTATCATAATGGCAAAGACTTCAAAAAAAGTAAGTCAAGAAAGACTTAATCAGTTAAGATTAAAACATATTGAAAATAAGACTAAAATGCCTCATATGACTAAATACTACAACAGATGTAAACTGTGTGGTAGAGTTGGATCATATTATAGAGATTTTTGAATATGCAGAGTATGTTTGAGAAAATATGCTAGAGAAGGACTTATTATGTGACTCAGAAAAGCTAGTTGGTAAAATATTTTGACATTTATTTCACTTAGGAATCTATTATCTCATGAAATTTTTCAATGCACCTATTCACGATCTTTTGATTAGAATAAAAAATGCATACTTAGCGAGAAGAACTGAAGTACAGTGAGTAATACACTCAAAGTTCAAAGTTAATGTGCTTAATATTCTAAAGGAATATAATTTTATTAAAGGGTTTGAAGAAGTGACTCATGATAATAAAAAATATCTTACAATTCACTTGAATGAAGTAAGAGATCCAGTTAATGATATTCCAGTTGTTAAGTTTTACTCAAAACCATCTATCCGTTACTATACTGGTTATAAAAAACTAAAGACAGTAGCATGAGGAAGAGGTATTGGGCTTATCTCAACAAGTCGTGGTTTGATGCCTGCTCATGTTGCGAAAAAACTCAAAATAGGAGGAGAGCTCATTGCTGATATTTATTAGTCTATAGTCATTACCGTATTTATTCTCTGATAGTTCTGGTATGTCAAAAATTTGAAAAAAACTTATTACTATACCTCAAGGTACCACAGTTGAAGTTAAGTGAAATCATGTAAAAGTTACTGGTCCAAAGTGAGCATTAGAGTATACATTACTTGATGGACTTTCTCTTAGTATCAATGAAAACCAAATTGAGGTTATTTGTCCAGACCTAGAAAAAAGAAATTTTCGAGGGCTAACAAGAACACTAGTTGATAATATGATTGAAGGAGTATCAAAAGGATATCAGAAAAAACTTATGGTACTTGGAGTTTGATACACAGCGAAGGTTCAAGGAAAAGAAATTATCTTTACTCTTTGATTCTCACATCCTGTGAAAGTTGAAATTCCTGCTACTATTACAGTGACAGTTGAAAAAGATGCTAAATCAAACGACATTCTCACTATTGCAGGTATTGACAAGCAGTTCTTGGGTCAGTATGTTGCTAATATTAGAGCTCTTAAAGTACCAGAACCATACAAAGGAAAAGGTATTAGATATATAGATGAAACAATCAAACTGAAAGCTGGTAAAACTGCTAAAAAATAGTAAGAAATAAATCTTTAGATCTCAAATAAATCGTTAATGAGCCAAAAGCAAATCGAGCAAAAATATCTTAGAAGAAAGCACAAGACTAATACTGTTGTTAAGCAAAATCAACCAGATTTTAGGCTTGTTGCTAATAAATCAAATTTGTATACTTATGCACAAGTTCTCGATCAAACGGGTTCTATTGTAGCTCAAGCATTTGATAAAGGGCTAAAAAGAGCTAATAAGATAGACTGAGCAAAACAGGTTGGTATAGCAATAGCTAAAGTTCTAAAAGAAAAAGGAGTAAAAGCTGTAGCTTTTGACAGAAATGGATATAAATATCACTGAAGAATTCAGGCAATTGCAGAAGGTGTTAGAGAAGGATGAGTGTCTATCTAAAAATATGTACTATCATTTCATTTACCATACAATAGTTATCTCACATGAAAGAAAATAACAATCGTAACAGAGCTGATAAACCAAAAAAAGATTTTGAAGAGGTTCTTCTCGAAGTAAGAAGAGTAACGAGAGTTACGACTGGAGGAAGAAGAATGTCATTTAGAGCAATTGTCCTTATTGGAAACAAGAAAGGAAAAATTGGTTTAGGTGTTGCAAAAGGACCAGATGTCGCTATTGCAGTAAGAAAAGCTACACAAGAAGCTTACAAAGCTATTGTCGTTGCTCCAATTTCTGAATCAGATTCTGTTCCATATCCAATCACTCATAAATATAAATCGGCAATTATTAAGATTGTTCCAGCAGCTCCAGGTACGGGTCTCAAGGCTTGATCTTCTCTAAGAACTGTTCTCAATCTTGTTGGATATCTCAATGTACTTACAAAGATTATCGGTACAAACAACAAACTCAACAATGCTATCGCTTGTATCCAAGCACTTGCTCTTTACAAAGCGTCAAAAAAATCTTCAAATAAAGTAAAAGTTTTTTCTCAGGCTACTGCACATGAAGAATCTGAAAAAGTTGAAGAAACTACTAAAGAAACTTCTGTTCCAGCAAAGAAAAAACCTACTCTTACAAAAAAAACAGTTACATCAAAAAAGACTGAAGAAGAAGCAGAATAATTAAAATAGCTTATTCAGATTAAGGAATTTTTATTGTCTTATGTATCAGATTATGTTGTTGCATACATTGCCAAAAAATACTGGAAACAAGAAAAAAGGTAAAGATCTATGAAGAGGAAACGGCTCAGGCGCTGGTAATTACTCTGGAAGAGGTCACAAAGGTCAATGAGCAAGAAGTTGAGCTAAATTACCTTGGTGGTTTGAAGGAGGACAGACTCCATTAGTTCAGAGATTGCCAAAAATGAAAGGGTTTAAGAGACACTATAAACTTGTTGATAAAGTAAGTGTAGTAAATCTTGATAGACTTAATCAAGACGACTCTATCAAAGGTGGTGAAACTATCAATCCAGCATTTCTTATTGAAAGAGGATATGCTAGAGAAAATCATCTTGTAAAAATACTTTGAAGAGGTGATCTTACTAAAAAACTATCGTTTGAAGGTATTGCATCATTTTCAGCTAAAGCAAAAGAAGCGATTGAAAAAGCTGGTGGATCTATCGCCTAGTAAAATACGATGCTGGTGTCTATCAAAAAGACTTCTAGCTCGTTTTTCATTTTTGCAGGAAAATATTTATTCTCTTTGAGATTGAGACTATGAAATTCAAAAAAATACTTTCTCATATTACAGATATACGAAGCAATAAAGCAATCAGAAAGAAAATTCTTTTCACATTGTGAATGTTGGCTCTTTATAGATTGCTTGTTTTTGTTCCAGTTCCTTTTGTAGATATCAATAAATTTATTGAAATTTTAACAAACTGATGATCTGCAGCAGCAGGGACAGGATTAGAATTTTTTTCAATGTTGTTGGGAGGGACTCTTGATAACTTTTCAATAATTTGAGTTTGACTTGCACCTTATATCAATGCTTCAATTATTATGCAGCTTTTAGGAACAGTGATTCCTCACCTTGAAGAACTGCAAGAACAATGAGAAGTTGGTACGAATAAGATTCAACAATATACGAGACGACTTTCTTTGCCATTGGCATTTATGCAGTCTATTGGTATGGTTTATTTTATCAACTCTCTTTTGGGAGGTTCAATGATCGATACTGGTAGTTTTGGTATAGTTCTTTTATCGGCATTTTCTTTGACTGTTGGATCTGTTATTATGATCTGGATTGGTGAACTTATTACAGAAAAAGGCATTGCAAATGGTACATCTCTTCTAATTTTTGCTTCTATTATTTCAGGATTAGCGAGTCAAATTTATACAAGTATTGCTGGTGCAGCAGGAAGTGGTTTTGAAGTCGCTTTTGTGATGTTTATCATTGTAATTGCTCTTGTAATTCTTTCTGTCTTCATCATTAAAACTACTAAAGAAATACCAGTAATTTATGCTAAACAAGGTAAAGTTCAGCAAACTGCAGCACTTCCTATCCCACTCAATCCAGTGGGTATGGTGCCAATCATTTTTGCTATTGCGTTTATTACTTTTCCTTATTTGATTTCACAGTTTGTCATCAAGTTTGGAACTCCAAATATTATGGTCGAACAAGCTGCCAAACGAATAGAGCTTAATTTCAATATCTATAGCCAGCAACCAGCAGCTCCTGCAATTATAGTCTACTTTATGCTGATCGTTGTGTTTACATTTTTCTATACGGTAATCGTTTTCAATCCAGACAGAATGTCTGATAATATCCAAAAAAGAGGTGGATTTATTCAAGGTATTAGACCAGGTACAGAAACAGCTCAATACCTTAATACTATTATCACGCACCTTTGTTTTTGGTGAGGTATTGGACTAGGTTTAGTAGGAATTTACAGCTATGTACTTTACTACCTGCCATTTGTTGATATTATTACTCAGTCACTTGGTTCTTTGCCTGTTGTTGTAACAGGATCTGGAGTTATCATTATTGTTTGAGTAATCCAAGATCTAATCAATAAAGTAAATAGCGAACTTGATGTTCAAAAATACGATAAAATCTAAAAAATAATAATCTGGTTATTGAAAATCTATCCAAAAGTGCTAATGAAGCCAGTTTGGATAGATTTTTTATAAACAAAAAACTGACAAGGTCATTTAGTGTCAGTTTTAGGCGAATTGGCCAAATTCATAATCTGCGGGGGAACAATCGGGGCAACATCGAGAGGCTTCGTCAGGAGTCGCTCAGGATAACCATTTGGGTGTGTTCTTACCAAAATCGAGCATCAATTGTCTTTACAGATCATCTCTAGTGAGTCGCAGTTTCACCAAAAACACTCGCAAAGTCCGTTAGATACGACAATTTCTTCCAGAATCACTGTTCATTCTCTTCGAATAAGAAAGAACTTTCCCTCCCCCCGATCATAAAAAAAACCTGAAAAAACGCAAAAAAACACCACATACTCAATCAAACATTATTGACAAAATTCTTAAAAAATAAAATTCTGGTTTTCAATGAATAAACTCGAACACCATGAAAATTTGTAAAAAAATTTGAATGGATGAGAGAGTTTATACCGGTGATTTTAGACACTTTAGATTCAAGTGAAGCGATGAATATAAAGTATTTCTAAAACTATCGGTATAAAAAAAACTGGTGGACAAGCCACCAGTTTGAATAAATCAGATCATTTCCTTTCCATTTTCCAAGATTGTCTGAGTTCCTCTTTTCAGGGAGAAACCTCCAACATCTGGATCGATATACATAGGAATTTCGTCTGCAACAACACCTAGCTCTTGAGCTAAATATTGTTTTACTTCACTAGCCAAGAAAAAGGTATTTGTATATAAAGTCGGATGTACAGTTTTTTGACAACGCAACTCCAGAAAGTAAAAAATTTTTCCTAGATGTCCCACGATTCTAGTAGGAATCTTCATTCCCATCGGAAACAAATACTGTTTTTGGAATTTATCCAATCCAGTTTGTTCAATTTTCAATGACTGATTTTGAAGTAATTCAATTGCTTCTTCATGAATTTTATCTGGCAAATTATCAATATACCATTCGTGAAAGCCATACTTATCAGTTAGAAGGCCTTGTCTTTGTACAAATGAACGATGTCGTTGCTGATCTCTAAAAGATGCAAAATCTAACAAAGCATTGTATTCCAAAGTGCCACATTCTCCAATTGTATAGTGCAATTCCTGACGAAAGGGTCTAGTAAGAATTGCCTGTTTGTAATTTGAGAGATTTTTTAAATAAAAATCTACCTGTTGTCCAGAATGCTCTTCTAAGTAATACTGTGTGAGATAGAAATCTTTTTTATAATTTTCTTTCGCCAGATCAATTTTTCTCCCCAAGAAAGAACTAGGATAAATGAAATCCAATAATTCTTGAGTTTTGTCTGCTAACTCTTGAACTTCATCAAGAGCATGACATCTTAACCAGCCAAGATGATCTACTGCCGTGCTTATTGCAGAATACCAAAATACATTGGTAGCAGCCCCAGCAGGAAGAAAACCTCTTGCAATATCAAAAGATCTTGCTTTTATTGACCTTTCGTAAACATCTTCTGTAATCTCGTTTCCTGATATAATAACTCCCTTTTGATCTTCCCAAGGATATTTTTCATAAAGATTGTTCTTAATTTCAGGCAAAGCATAGAGATAAAAATCCCTGTATTGCTCTTGAATGCCTGTCACGCCAGAAATTTTACTGTCTACTAAACTGATTTTCTCAGGATTGATCTCAAAATCTAAAAAAGATTGTTTACTAAAGTCTATATATCTAGTCGATGACTCTTGGCCAGCGTACAGTTGACAATCTTGAATTGCCTTTGCTGCTAACATCGAAACACCTTCATAGACTAGTAATACATGGCCCAAGTCACCAATTGATTTATCACCGTATCCTTTGTAGAAAGTTTCCATAAAAGCTTCAGGACCTTTTTGAGCAACTTTATGAAGGTGAGATAATACAGTGGCAGGACTTCTAGAACTAAGAGCTTGTATCATTGCCATCGCTTCTGCTCCAATTGAGCAATGTGGCAGAACAGCAAATACAGATGCCCCATTTTTTATTTTCAGTTCATAAACATCTGCAAAAAGTTGCTCACTTTCCGGATGTTGAACTTGGTGATGAATTATATTTTCGTTCATTTTATTTCTGTTCAGTGGACTCTGTTCCCAGTTTAACTTCTGTTTCTACTTCAAAATTTCCTCTCTGCATCTCCAAAATTAACCAGAAGATAGCATAATTGATGATGTCGTGATAGTTTGCATCGAGATCTTCAGAGACCTTAGCTCCACCATTTTCAGTCATTGTTTTCATCCTGACCAGTTTTTGGCGAATGAGATCAGGAAAACTAGTTTCTCCCATGCCTCTCCAAGCTTCACCATAATCATGATTTTTTTTCATCATAAGCTCATGAATTGTTTCAGTTTTCTGGTCATAAAGTTTTTCAAACTCATGTTTAGGCAGATCTTCATCAGCTTTATCCTCCAAAATCATTAATCCCATGATAGAATAATTGATAATTCCTACGAATTCACTGTTGATCGAGTCGTCAATTTTTTGAGTCTTAGTCTCTTGAATACTGATGATTCTAAGGCATTTATTTCTGATCTGATCCACCATCGAAGGTGTCCTTAGTACAAAAACGGAACCACCATAGTCATCATACTTATCCATCGCCAGTTTTTTACAGGCGTTAAGAACTTGCCACCACTGGTTGCTTGTCTTTTTTTGTTTTTGTTCCATAATTTTTATAGGGTTTATTGTTTACCCGATTACTATAGTATTTCAAAACTCATATTCAAGCAAAATGTCAATCTTAAAAAATATTCACTTTCAAAGTGTTTGTGATCCCGAAAAGACATGTCAATAGAGTCGATATTGGGCTTATTCTGGCTTTCTTATAGTCGACCGCTATGGCACTTACTTAAAGTTTTATTTTATATAATTTGATAATATCTTTTCTAGTTTTTCAAATTATTAGCCCAATTGTATCAAGTATGCTGCATGCCGTTTTGGATTGTACTGATACTCACATTCAGCCTTTTTCAAATCTTTTGTGACTTCAACTTTGACGAGTTTCTTTAAATTCAAAATCAACAAGAATGTTTTCTATTTTCTTATATGTGAGAGGCATCGACTGATTTTTTTCTGAGGCCTAAAAAATGTGCTAATTTTAAAGAATTTCATGAAAGTTTATGAGATCAAAATGCCACAGAAAATCAACTTCTTAGGTTTTTCATAAGTTCTTGATAGTCTTTGCCAGTACCAAAAATATTTTCATTACCTATTATGGCATGAGCTCAAAAAGTTCAATTATCTTCTAGAAATATTTCAATCTTCATTTTGCTAATATTTAAGTAAGTATAAGGTTCAATAGCAGATGACCGGACTGAACCCCGACGGCTGTCGGGGAGAACCCGGAGTATCTTTAGTTAATAATAGTTTTCAATAGCATTAGTAAGAAAGCAGATGACGGGACTCGAACCCGCAGTATCTTCCTTGGCAAGGAAGTGCATTAGCCAATTATGCTACATCTGCATGTAAAGTGGTCATTAGCCACACTAAAGTGTAAGGTCTCAATATCTCACTGCGTTGAGATTTTTGACCTTAATTATGCTACGACTAAATATTTTCCAATATTTTTTTACAAAAACCAGGAAAAAAGTTATTAAATTTCTATGATTTCGACTTTTGAATCTCTTTGATGTTTTTTTGTCGATTCGGGGATAATCAGCCCCGAGCTACCGAGAATGAGGAGTAAAACTCCGAGTAGTCTGACCACATCGCTGATGTAGACTTGTTTTGAGACGTCATTTGTGAGAACATAGCCACCGAGAAAGACCAAAGTGATGCCAAGTACGCCCAAGATTACTCTCAGCCTTTTGATTGGGAGAGGATAAACCCCAAGCACTATAGCACAGAAGAGTCCCACTACGATCAAAACTCAGTAGAGCAAGACAGAAAAGCTAGCAAAAGCTGGTAAAGCTATGACAGCATTGTTTGACCACAAAAAAGCACAGTACAAAACGAGTGCTAAACCAGATAATGTGACTACGATTCTTGTGACAATGTCTTTCATGGTGAGATTGAAACAGTAAAACGAACTCCGTTAATATACTCAAAAAAACGACCTTTTCAACAGATTTTATTTCAAGAGTCCTCTAATCATCAAAAATAACTTTCTTTTCTGCAACGATCAAAGAATTTTTTGCAAAGCGTCGTTTGTCTACAAGATGTCCAAATCTGTCTATAAACGATAGAAGTTTTAGAGAAAAACCAGATCTTTTGACTAAAATAGCTATTTCTCTCAGTGTAAAAATATGGTAAAATCTATGATAGGTTTCATTTTTTTCGACTCGAGGTACGAGCACATCATTCCATTTCCAAAAACCTAGTGTGGAAAACATTTTTCAGATAGCACTAAGCTGAGCTTTCCAGTACTTTTTTAGAAATCGTTCAGAATAAGCCCAGTTCAGAAGTAATAATTTTCCATCGTATTTCAAAGCTCTGTACATCAGCTCCAGAGTGAAAAGTCTTTCAGTTTTGTTTTCTAGATGATGAAAACTAGCAATTCAAACAATAACATCGTACTGTTCTTGTTTTTGTTTCTCGAGAAAATCTTTCATATGAGCGACCGAAAAGTGTCCATCAGTATTCTCCATCTTGGCAATTTCTATAAGATTTTTAGAAATATCAACCCCACTATAATCTATTATTTTTGAAGAATTTTCCTTTAAAAACTTATAGAATCTTCAGCTTCCACAGCCAACTTCCAGTACTTTAATCGTTTTTTTCTCTTCAGGAAAACCTTCAATTTCTTTCAATAAAATTTTAAATTCTGGCCAAGTTCTTTTTCTGGTTTCATGAAAACGGCTGGCTTGTTTATTATAGAAAAGCTGTAACTCTTGGACAATATCCATTTTGCAATAAAACATAAAAAATTAAAATCGACCATCTGCGACTAAAAAGCAGAAAACTGATGCATCGTTTCAAAAAACTTTTTCTTTGTAGATAGCCATCGTTTACTCTGTCTCGGAAGTTTTTTTCTTTTTTCGCTATCTGCTAGGTTTACTTTCACAGCCTCTTCCAAGAAAATAGTATTTTGGCTTCATTTGAAAACAACAATATAGTTTTGATGACTGTTTTCTTTGATAATCTCTTTAATTTTTTCTCCAGCTAAAACTGATGACAAGTAGGGGAAAATTTGTTCACTAGGGTATCAAATCTTTCTCAGCTCGTCAGAAAAGTGGTTGACACTGTTAGTTCCTACAGCTACGACAACATCAGCTATCTGGCTTACTGGTCATGCTAATAGCCTGTGTTCCTGTTCTTCAAAATCTCCAAGCTCTCTCATGTCTCCGAGACAAGCGATAATTTTATGAGATTTGAGGCACTCTTTTTTGATAGCATAGACGCTGTCGAGGACTTTTCTCATACTCATCGGAGCAGCATTATAGCTTGAATCAATTAAAATACTATCGCGCAAACCTTTAAAAAGAGTAAATCTTCAGGGTTGTAGAGTAATTGTGATTTTTACAGTATCGCTTGATTTAGGAAGTGAAATACTAAAGCGATGAGCTAAAATATCTTTAATACAAAGTCAAACTCAAATATATCATAAGTTTTCTTTACCGATGAGATTGGTCTCGACGGTAATTTTTTGTTTTTTAATAAAAAGAGTAGCTTTGCTAGAAATATGGTCATGATTTTTAATAAGTTGGTTATGAACATAGTGGATATCAGTTTCATCAGAAGTTTCTTCAGTGTGATAACGAAAAATATCGATGTCCAGTTTGTCCATTAGCTGTCTTCCATACTGATCAGACATATTAATAAAGGCAATCTCTTTTGTATTTTTGATGAGCAAAGCCTCCTCACGAGCTATTACATCAGGATCTCCAAATTGTAGGGAATGTACTTTATCAATGCTGGTAAAAATTCATATTTCTGGTTTTACAATACTTAGCAAAAAGTTCATCTCTCAAGGATGATCGATACCATACTCCAAAAAGATAACATCATAAGGTTTTTTTCCAAAAAAAGTCTTAAGTCGTATTTTACAATAAGTCTGAATCAAACACCAAACTGTTGGTTCAAATTTTTCTATCTGGAAAATTGATAGACTGAGTCATAGTTCACCATTGAAATTTTTCTCAGAAGTGACGATTTTTTTACCTTTGAGGCCAGCTTGGAGTATCTGAGAAACGATCATTCTACACGAAGTTTTTCCGACACTACCACAGACTCAGATGACAAACGGTTTATGCTTTTTTACATAAAAACGAGCAAGTCTGGCCAAAATATGATAATAGATGTTGAGAATTTTTTCCTTCATCAGATTGCAAGAAAATAAATCTTTTTAAGTAAACAATGAATTAAGTTAAATTGAATCATCAATAAAATCAAAAAGATTTTTACGATAGATTCAGTTATATGCATCTAGAAAACTATTTATGACTAAATTTTATTTAGTAATCTAGTGCCGAAAAATTACGAAAGAAATTTTTAGAACGCAGTGAAGAGAGAACACAAGTAAATACTGAATTGAGAAAATAAAATTTTATTGATATAGAAATTTTATTTAAAAATGATTTTTTCAGTATTTACTTAAGCATAGCGATTTATAAGTCCGTTTGCAAGTCTTGCTCTAAAATAAAAAAACAAGCAGGATTACTTTCCTAGCTTGCTTTTTTTGTGATTTAATCTTATTGAAGGAAAGAGAACTTCAATGGAAATATTTTCTTAAGTAAACTGATTAAAGACTTGGTAGATGATAAGAAGGAATAAGAAAATAATGAGACTTGTTAAGAAAACTGTGAGAACTGTATTTTTAGCATTTTCTATCTTTGATTCATCTCCATTGCTAGTGACAAGCTGTACTCCAGCATAAATAACGCTAGCTATCATTAAAACTCACAATCAATATGCCATAAATCTGCTGATCGTCGCAATAAGCTCAGTAGCTCTGCTGACAAATAAAGTACTATCAGTAGAAGCAATAAAGTACAAATAGTCAATAACTTTGATAAAGAGAAGTGCTACTAGTACATTACGAATTCATTCTTTAGCACTCTCTATTTGATCTTCGCTTTCATAAGCTCTCATGAACTGGTAGCCGTGATAAGCTAAAAAAGCTATTGCAGCAAAAAATCAAAGGGCTTTGAGAAGAGCAAGTATTTGAAAAATTACTCTATTTCTGATATTAAACAAAAGTGCTTCACTTCCTCATCATGGGTTATTGATCTGCAAAGCTGTTCCTAAGACCCAAGTGACACTAAAAAATAAGAGAGCTCAATAAACAATATAGAGCATAGTCTCTCTAGCAGATCAAATTTTTTTCTCATCGTTTCATGCCAAAATAATTTGGAGTCCAGCATAGATGATCATCAAGACTAAAAGTGCAGCTCAGATAATTCTAATTGTATCCCATAAAAGTCAGCCTCTACCAGAAGAATCAGGATAAAAAAGATATCTTATGTTGTCTTCTAGTGTTGCATTTTTATCTACTCAGATATCAAAAACACTTTCGTTTCATTGTTTGAGATATTGAGCAAAATTATTTTCAAATCTTGGAATTTGAGCATTACAACTTGAAAACAGAAAGAAGAGAGAAGTCACCAGAAATAAAAATTTTTTCATATTTTTTGTTTTTTTGAAGGATTAAAGAGAGAAAATGTGAGTGAATAGTTTAAGTTGTGACATTAGCGATAAGAGAGAGAGTTACCTGAAGAATAAAATAAAATCCAGTAAGAACAAGTACTCAGATAAGTATATTGATGATTCTTTTCTGTACAGATGAAATTTCTCCATCTCCATGAAGCGAATTAGTTACTAGCAATAAGCCATTGTAGATGATGAGAACGACAGCCAAAGATAGTCAGATAAACATAATCCATTGGATGTACGGCGTGATTTTTGCTCTGATTGAATCAAGCGTATTAGTAATTCTAAATTGCGATGGAAAGCCACCCTCCAAGTTACTCACCTCATTGAGCTTCGTTTCCTGAATTTTATACTGATCATTAGCTTCTCAAGCCACGGTGTCTAGAATGTCTAGCGGATTATTTCCATAGCTTCCCCAGCTACTTTGCTGAGCTAGACAACTGGAAAAACTACCCATCATCACGACCACCAAAAGGACTTTAATTCAAAATAATTTCATGGGAAATCACTGAATAAAATAAATCCCTTCCATCATAGTGACAATCCGATTTTTTGCAAATTTTAGCCTCTTTTTTAAACCTCATTTACAAAAACTAATTTTCTGCAAAACTGATCACTTTCAGTGTATTCGTAACCTGCCCTCGATGACTATCGGGGTGAGTCGGTAGAACTCAAGAAAAAACGTAGTGAGTAGTCAAGGAGTAAGGAGGAGAGTAAAGACGAGATTTTGCGTTGGCTAGAGTTTTTTTAAGATGAGCATTTATTTTTTCAAGGGAAACGAAGAAAAAATAAGAATGCGACCTTACTTACGAAGTGTGCATACTTTTCGATTTCCAGTGTTTTCGACCCCGCAAAAATAGTAATAGAATTTTATGCGGGGTTTGTGGCAATGCCAAAAAAGTATGGCCCACCCGGCGAGGGTTTAAAAAACATAAGAATACAAGATTATATTGCTTCCATATCTTTTTTACATTCACCAGAATAAAAAATTTATATTCCTACTCTATAAAAAATTTCTTTTTCTGCTAAATCTTTTTTTGTTCATCGCTTGAGAGCCGAGATTTGTTTGATGATCGCTACTTTTTCTTCAGAGTTCAAGACAGGCGTGCTAAAAGGGTTGACAGGAGCTATGCTAAACGGCCTTGTTGGCTGTGTATCGACAGAAAGCTTCATAATTGCTTTAAATTTATCCATATTAACAAGATCAGACTGAGAAATTTCAGGAGAAAATTCTTTTTCCAGAAACTCAGCATCGGGTGCACCGACCTTGTAAGCCATCATACTACCGACATTACCAAAAATAGCTTTTGAGAGATCGAGCGACCCACCAAGTCAGCCTTGTTTGAGCTGGTCGATATACTGATGAGCTACGATAAGTCAGAGTTTATATTTTCTCGCTTCAGACAAAATACTTTCGATCGATGAAGAAACATAGTTTTGAAACTCATCAATATAGAGGAAAAACGGAACTCTGTCGTTTGAGAGCATCTTGGATCTTGCGAGAGCAGCTAGTTTGACCTGAGTTGTAATCATTCTACCAAGAAGTTGGCTATTCACTTCTCAGAGTTTTCCTTTACTGAGATTGACGAGGATAATTTTCTTTTCCTGCATAGCTTGAGCCATATTGAAAGCAGTTTTTGGCTGTCAGATAATATTTCTGATAATCGGTGTCGTCGTAAATGGACCAAATTTCGCCTGAAAGTAAGGGATCATTTCACCTTTTTCTCTCTCTCCCATCGAAGCATATGTCTTATCCCACCATCCACGCACCACCGGATTTGTTACATTTTTAATTTTTAATTTCTGGTAAGCAGGATCGACGAAAATTCTCACAATCTCGGTCAAAGTACCTCAATCGGGCTGCTCCATCAAAGCCAAAGCCGCATTTCTAAAATAATCCTGAATTCTAGGACCAAAAATTTCATGACCGTACATCGCCACAAACATGTCGACAAGATCATTGACGATAATATCTCTTTCGTCTTCTGTACCATGAACTGTTTCAAAAACATTGAATCAGAGAGGATACTCAAAGTTGGCAGCGTCAAAGTAAATCAGATCATCTATTCTTTCTTTCGGAAAATCCTTGAGAATATCTTCACATAGATCTCCGTGTGGATCGATCAAACAAAATCAGTTTCATTGTCTTACATCAGCTCTAGCTTGGACGAGGAGCATCGTAGATTTTCCAGTACCAGTTTGTCAGATGATATAAAAATGTCTAAATCTATCATCATTTTTCAGTCTGATTTCTTTTTTCACTCCAGCAAAAAGATTGTGCCCGAGAAGAAGTCACTCATTTGGAATGCTGTCTGGAGCAGGAATAATTTTGTAGTTTTGTCGCTTGATTCTTGGATTTTTATTATATCTTGAGTGAGGGAGATGGAAAAGTGAAGAAAGTTCTTTAATACTAAGAATCGTTTCTTTTCACTCATCAAGAATATTTTCCTTGAAACCACGATCAATAAAAAGAGTTCTCTTAATGAATTCTTGAATAAAAGATGAAATATTTTTAGTTTTTTTATACTGCAAACTATTGAGACCGACATAGTTGTACTGATTGAGTGATCTACCCAAGTCGTTGATAATTTTTTCTGGTCTATCAGGAAGTGGTGACAGTGCCAAAGCCGTAATTTTTACAGAAAAAAGTTCATCTTCAAGTTTTTTGTCTATGTCGTTATTTTGAGAGCCAGAATATTTATTTTTTTCTTCTTTTTTATCATCTTTGTTTTTTCAATCAGCTCCTTTGAGAAGGAGATTGCCTATCGAGCCAATAAACGATAATAATCAAGATTCAGATTTTTCATCTTTTTTAAGCTTTTCAGCATCTTTTTTGAGCTGTTTTTGAGTATCTTCGCTAATTGGAGAAACGAGTATCTGGAAGCTGAGTTTTTCATCGCTCTCGACCCTCGAAAAAGACGAAAGCATACTATCCATAGGATCAGCTTCAAAGTTTTCATAGGTTTTGAACGGGAGTGGATTTTTTTTGGTAAGCGAAAAATATCAGCCCGCCATAAATTTTCCAGCATCGAGCATTTTTGGCTGATCTATAATATCAATCACAGCGCCAGGATAAAAAGAACTAATAATTTTCTCAAAATTATCAAAGTAATCATCTGGAATTCCCATCACAAATTTAATCAGCTCTTTTTCCACTATGATTTCCAGACTAATAGTATCTTGTCATAGTTTTATATCTCGTTTATCATCAGAATAAATAGCATAAAAATTTTTATAAATCTGGTTCATGACATCAATATTCTGTTTCATGTTTTGTATCGGATCATTTTTTTGATCGAGATCTGAGAGTTTCTGAGGTAATTTCACCTGCATAAATTTCAGAGAAAGAGCTTTTTTATCTGTATGAGCTTTTTTCCAGTCAACAAAAGTAGCTTTCCAAAGGATAAATCCCGCAAAGTAAAGAAAAAGTATAATAATAACTGTTCCGATAAATACTTCCATCCAAAAATAGCGAATAAAATCGTCTCTCTAGTCTATATTTTTCCACTCTTATTGCAAATTTTTACCAACTTTTTTTACTCCCATTTGCAACCCCCCGCCAAATCACTATACACTCAAAAAACAATTTTATTTTTCTAAAATTTTTATTCTGGATGATTCACAAACTGATAATTATAGGTTCTGGACCAGCATGACACAGTGCAGCGATTTACGCTAGTAGAGCAAATCTCGAACCGCTTATGTTTGAGTGATTTTTGGCTGGCGGGATCGCAGCTGGCGGGCAGCTTACGACTACGACAGAAGTAGAAAACTATCCAGGTTTTGAGCATATAGACGGTACAGAGCTTATGACCAAGATGAGAGACCAGTCAATCAAAAATGGGACTACTATAGTGACGAAGACTGTTGACAGTGTCGATCTGTCTAGTTCACCATTTAAAGTAGTCGTGAGCTGAGAAACTCACCTTACTCACTCGCTTATCATAGCTACAGGTGCTAGTGCAAAGCGTATGAGAGTACCAGGAGAAGACAAACTTCGACAGAGAGGAATTTCAGCATGTGCGGTCTGTGACGGTGCTTTACCGATTTATCGTGGCAAACATCTCGTCGTGATCGGAGGCTGAGACTCAGCTTGTGAAGAAGCTTCATTTCTTTCCAAATTTGGTAAAAAAATCAGCTTGCTTGTTCGTTCAGATAAGATGAGAGCATCAAAAGTGATGCAGGATAGAGTTTTTGCCAATCCAAAAATACAAGTGGTACGAAATACTGAGCTTATAGAAGTTCTCTGAGAAACTCATCTGGAAAAGCTTGTCGTCAAAAACTCAGTCACTCAGGAACAGTCAGAAATGGAGGTTCAGGGACTTTTTTACGCTATCGGACATCAGCCAAATACAGCATTTTTAGGTGGTCAGATCGATCTCGATGAAATTGGTTACATAAAGACTCACTCAGGAACGAAGACAAATATCGACGGAGTTTTTGCTGCTGGAGATGTCCAGGATCGCATCTACCGCCAAGCCATCACCTCAGCAGGAACTGGCTGTATGGCTGCTCTCGACGCTGAGAGACGACTTTCTCACCAGTGACTTATCGACTAAAACGAACCCCTAAAAATTTCTAAAACACTCTAAAAATATAAAAAATTTTTATTGAGCTTCCGAGATAAGAGATCAGCTACCAGCGAGTGAGAAATTTGGATCTAAGAAGTTTGGATTGGGAGCCGTTCTAAATGGGTAATCTTCAGGGACATAGTAGCCTTTGATCGTGCTGAGGCATTTGACTACATTATTTTGCCAGTTTATTGGTGATGAAGCATAGACCTTTCACTCTTTATTTCAGAAGCCAGACAGTTCGTCAATTCTGTGATAAGCTCAGAGAAATTGGTTATTGAGGGTTTTATAGATCAGCCCAGCACCAACCATCGGAGCATCATAAGGAATTCTATCTCATCTATCATTGTTTCACACATTTCAGATGTTATTGGCAGTCGACAAAAATTTTCCAAGTGAACTTTCTGCCATACCAATACAAAGACCGAGATCAATATCAATGTTGCTTCATTCTGACGCTTTTTCTCGGAAAGTAGCTGTATTATAAGGTGGAGTTCAGAACTTTGCCAGATAATTTGATCTTCTTTCAAAAACATTCGCTCCTTCGATAAAAGTAATTCCCTGCCTTCTTTCTGCTCTATCTGCCACATTTCTCAAATATTTTACCTGGTAGGTGTCTGGTAAAAGTTTTTGATCTGGTATTAAACTCAAATCCAAATTCAAAAGAGGGTCTATAGCTATACCATCTTTCGCGAGCTCAAAATGTAAAAGTGATCCTTGTGAAGAAAATCAAGCACCTCTTGTGCCAGGTTCTCATCAGCTATATCATAGAAGTTGTCATCTTGAAACGAGTTCTCCTTCTTTGACTAAGATCGAGTTCATATAAGCAAAAGCTGAGCTGTATCAGTATTTATGAGCAATGACGAGCCAGTTTAGAGAAATTCAGTCCTTGTCAACGACTCTATAGACGACTCCGTCAGCTGGAGCATAGATCGGATTAAGCTGGCTAGAAGATAAGTCAACTCCCATATTAGTTATGCCAAATTTTTCTTGGTAGCTTGGATCTTGGAAAAAAGAAAGAATATTGTTGACGGGCTGGAGCGGCCAAGAAAAAAAGTGATCTCCAAAAGGTCTTTCGACTGTTTGATTAAGTTCAGAAAGACGACTCGCAAAGTCAAAAGTAAGCGGACTAGCTCACTCAGCAATAAGTTTCATCGTCTCTGCGATTTTGAGTTGGACATCTTTTCTCGACTCAAAAAGATCTGTAATTCAGATTCCAGCAGGAATTTTATTATCTTTGTAGAGAGAAAGAAATTCTAGAATATAATTTTGTTTCTGTTTGAGCATTTGAATAGTGGTCGCCGAGTCTGTCATGTCTTGCTTGATAGTTGCTCTCATGCTAATCAGATTTTTTCCGAGATTAAGATTATTAGTCTTATCTTGTTCAAGTTTTCCAAGCAGTTCATCCATCTTAGCTACGAGCGACTGGAGCAGAAAATCATGAGAAAGTGGTTCGCTAATATTATCTGATTTGAGAAAAAGTTTTATATCATCAATTTGGTAGTTTTTGTCAGTTAGTTCGTTGTTGAGTTTGAAAAGAATTTCAGTCATAAGTACTATAGTCTGTTGTGTTTCTTTGATTGAATTTTTGAGAGAAAAAATTTCTTCCGCAGTTTTTTTGAGTTCTTGAGTTGTTATATTCATTCTAATTGCAATTTTTTCAAGTTTTTTATAGGAAGCTTGCATACTGTCTGTTACTTTTTCTACCTCATTTTGGAGCATAACAAATCTTTCATGAGCTTTAGTAGTACCTCAGTAAGGCACGAGTTCAGAAACTCTTTCGCTGATGAGAGTGATTGTTTGCTGAATCTGATCTATCTGGCTATTAAATTGTTCAAGGTTAATTTCTGGTATTTCCTCAGTCGTTATCTCGGTGGTAGTGGTAGCTACAGGAGTTATTTCAGATGCAGGAATTTCTTGTTCCGAAGCAAAAGAATAAGGATTGATAAAAGAAATTCAGATGAGAATAGACAGAAAAATAGAAAAAATATCGCGAATTTTTTTATAGCAGAGAGTCAGAGTAAAAATATTTTGAGAAAATAATTTCATTTAGTTTGAAGAATACGCTAAAGATTGTTTTGGAGTTACAAGTTCCGCGATGATGAGAATTCTATCTTTATCGCTTCCTACCGGATAGCAACCCATCAAAGTCAGAAAATTCCCATTTTTATAGCTCAAATAAGTTTGTTTTACTTTATCTGGCGAGACGATAATTTTTTCTTTGACTCTGTAAGTGTGAAGTTTTCCGTTCCAAATTACTTGAATCTGATCAGATTTTTTGAGTTTTGGTAATCTAGCAAAGATAGTTCCATAAGGATTGTGTTTTCGCCAATAAAAACTTGTGTGTCAGAAAATAAGTGAATTTCCAGAACTACCAGGATCAGGCGTAGTTGGATACTTTACTGTCCCAGAATAGAGTTCTGTATCATAGTTTCCAGCTTCAAAATTTTCCATTGCAGCATACTGAAGATCCACTACAGGAGCATCAATATCAATGGAAGGGATGATGATTCTATTTTCTGGCGGCAGTAGATTGAAATCAAATCTTGTGAGTTGAGTATTTTTTTTGAGTTGTGTTTCATAATTGAGTGCAATAGGAGCCATCACACCAGACAAGATTGTTCCAGTATCATTTATAATTTCTTTTTCCAAAAATTTTTCATCTGGTTGAAGCTGAGGTTTTTCATGTTTGAAACTGAAAAGAGTACTTGTAATGCCATGTTCAGTCTGGAATCAAAACAAAAAATCACTGATATTCATCGCCACTACTTCTATATTGATGAAAACGATACTCAAAAATCCCACCAATAAAACAATTCCACTTAAAGTAAAAAATTCTTTTACTGCGTTATGAAAACGAAAAGAGTTTTTTTTCTTCTTTTTTTGAGAAGAATGTAATGGTGAATAAAGTGGAGATTCAAGTTTTTCAATCGGTAAAGTAAACATAGTCGAGATAGTTTGATGGCTAGATAAAGTTATAGTTAATAATACTTTCAATGTGTTGAAAAGTCAAAAACTGTTCCGAATCGTAAAAAAAAACAATTGACATATGATATGAAATAGTTAAAAAACCATCAAATATTCGATTAAAAAAAGAAAACAGAGAAAAAAATACTTTTATCTTGAAATGAAATTCTATTTTACTATAAGTGTCAAATAGAAAGAAAATATCTTTATTCAATTTTTGCTTCTGATGCCTACTATAAACCAACTTATCAAAACAGGAAGAACTAAAAAGAAATATAAGTCTAAAGCTCCAGCTCTCCAGTTTGGTGTCAATAAATTAAAGTCAAATAAAAAAGTTGAGATAGCTGCACCTTTTAAAAGAGGTGTTTGTGTTAAAGTTACTGTTACCAAACCTAAAAAGCCTAACTCTGCACAGAGAAAGATAGCAAAGGTAAGACTTTCAAATGGAGTAGAAGTAATTGCTTATATTCCTGGTGAAAAGATGACTCTTCAAGAACACAGTGTTGTGCTTGTGAGAGGAGGGAGAGTAAAAGATCTTCCATGAGTTAAGTATCATATTTTGAGAGGTGTTTATGATGCTAACCCAGTAGAGGCTAGAAGACAATCAAGATCTCTTTATGGAGCAAAAAGACCAAAAGCAAAATAATTCCTTAAAATAATTTCATAATTTACTACTTCTTATTTCAGCGATATGGCGACTGTAGAAAATGTTTTTGTACCAATTCCTGGGCGTACTGAAAAAATGGAAAAATTTGTAAACTATCTTATGAAAGATGGTAAAAAAAATACTGCTAGAAAAGTTTTTGATAAAACTCTCGATGCTATCAAAAGTTTTTGACATGCAAATCCTCAGATTGTTTTGGAAACAGCTTTGGATAATGCTGCGCCAGATATCATGGTAAAGTCAAAAAGAATTTGATGATCTGTTTACCAAGTGCCTCTCGAAGTAAAAAGCAATAAAAAAATGTTTTTTTCTTCAAAATGGATTCTTGAAGCAGCAAGAGGGAAAAAGGGAAAACCAATGCACAAGAAACTTGCTGAAGAAGTACTTGCTGCTTATTCTGGTCAAGGGTCAGCTATTAAGCGTAAAGAAGAAGTTCATAAGATGGCTGAAGCCAACAGAGCTTTCGCTTACATGGCTAAATATGTTAAATAGTTCTTTTTTCTAGAAATTTATTATCTTAGAATTCCAGATGGGAAATTGTCCAAAATTAGATATCAAACATATCTTCCAAAATCCAAATAGAAGATCAAAATCTTGTGAGAAAGAAAAAAAAGCTGTTGAATGGTATGCTACTATTGTCAAAAAATCTACTCTACCTGGTATGACCAAACGAGTTGAAAAGACAAAAGTAAAAGCATTAGCTAGACTAAAAGCTTATGGAATTACGGAGACTATGTTGTCTGAAAAATTAAAAGCTAAAGGATTGTCTATTTTATCTTCTAATGCAACTACTTCTAATGACAAGATTAAAAACAAGAGCAAAAAGAAAGCTCAATAAAGCTCTCGTAAGAGTAGAAAAAGTTGTTCTTATGGAAACAAGAAAAAATCTTGAACAACAAAGAAAGTGGAAAGCAAAAGTAGAAAATAGTAGATCTACTGCAAAAACAGCTGCTACTACAGCATAAAAATAGTTTTACTTACTGATGCCAATAGTCTTATGAACTTCGATATTGTAAAAAAATATTCTGAACTAAAATGATATAAGTGATTGGATATTAAAGTTGGTCAACAGCTTGAAATCCATGAAACTATCTGAGAAGGAACGAATAAGAGAACATGGAAATTTAAAGGTCTCGTACTCAAAGTTAGCAAACCATCTCATCACGATGGGACTTTTACTATAAGAGGAGTAAGCTCAGGTCTTTCTATTGAAAAAATATATCCTTTCAGTTTCAAAAACTTTGAAAAAATTATTCTTCTGGATGAATATAAAATAAGAAGAGCAAAACTTTACTACATGAGAGAAAAAATAGGTAAAGATGCTAAGTTGAAGAGTCTTCTTACAAATGCTGAGAGAGAAAAAGTAATTTTCGAAAAAGCATCAGCATAAGCCAGTATAAAAACTTTTAGTTTCAATCAGAATTAAAAATGCAGCTTCAAGTCAGCGAACGCGTTGTAAAAGGTAAAAAAGTAAGCGAGCTAAGAAAATTAGATATGGTTCCAGGTGTTGTTTATGGGAAACATCTTACTGCTCCTTTCTTGGTATCTTTTCCAAAAAACGCATTTATCAAAATATACAAAGAAGTAGGTAACACAAGACCAATTGATCTTACAGGAGATATAAAAGATACAATGGTTCTTGTTCGTGATTATCAGACAGATCCTGTTTCTGATAAACTTATTCATGTTGATTTCCAAGCGGTGAAGAAAGATGAAAAAGTAACAGCAGAAGTAGAAATTGTACTTGAAGGAAAATCTCTTGCTGAAAAAAATAATGTTGGTAGAGTACAGCTTGTAATCGACTCTCTTACTGTAGAAGCTTTCCCTCAGGATCTTCCTCGTCAAATTACTATTGATGTAACTAAAATGGAAGGTATTCATGATACTATTTTGGTAAAAGATCTCAATCTAGGTAATAAAATAACTATTAAAGCTGACGAAGAGAAAACTCTTGTTACTGTAGTAGAAATCAAAGATCAGTGAGAAGAAGAACCAACAGGAGCTGCAGCAGTAGCTGAAACTCCAGCAGCGACAGAAGAAAAGAAAGCATAAAATAAATCTCCTTTATAAATTTTGTAGAAAAAAATGGCAAGAGTATGTGACTTTACGGGTAAAAAAACCCAATCATGACACAATAGATCTCACGCAATGAATGCAACAAAGAGAAAATTTAAACCAAATATTCTTCTCAGAAAAGTTGATCTTGGTGATGGTCTCAAAGTAAAAGTAAAAATCAGTACAAGATACTACAAAAAACTTCGTGGAATGATTTAATCATTTTTTCGTAAAAATCATAAAAATAAGCATTCTCAATGGGTTTGTAGCTCAGTTGGTAGAGCAACCCCGCTTAAGCGGGGTTGTTCGCGGAGTTCGAATCCCTGCAAGAAAAGGAGAATAGATGAATGGGTTTGTAGCTCAGTTGGTAGAGCAATGGCCTTTTAAGCCACTGGTCCAGGGTTCGAATCCCTGCAAACCCATATTAAATTAAAATCAAGACTCTCACATAAAGATAACTCGCTTTGCGACTGGGATAACTCGGTTCGAAGTCGGGTTATTTTTTGCTTTGGCATTATGCTAAAAAATCAGGTGTCTGAATGGCGGATAACACCGCTTCGTATAAACTGTTTCCTGCGGTTCGAAATCCTTTTTCTTTGGTATACATCAACTTATCCCCGAAGAGAATACCCATCAGCATCTTTTTGAGTTCGACGTTCGACATTTCCCAAACCGATTTGGGTCACATGTAGATGTTCTTTGCCTGAACCAAAAGTTCTTTTAACTCCTGATCGGTGATTTTTTCTTTGTCATCGAGTTGATGTTGGACAGTTTCTTTCTCAACACGGAGAAGTTCCCACTCGGCTTCCATCTCTTCAATAAGATGAATATTATCCGTTTTCAATATAGTTCTGCGTATTTGAGTCATATCTTTTTGCATTTTTTCAACTGATAGTCTTTTTTCTCCATCCAATTTTCACTGAAAATCTTTCCTTCAGTCTCGAAGTTTTTTGATCACCTCTTCCATTAAATTCCATACTCATTCATTGATTGCAACTTTTGATAAGAGAACATCAAATTGTTCGTGGAGCAATTCACGTTTGATTTGGAATCTTTCAGGGTCTTTTGCATTTTGGCATCCATAGTATGGATATTTATCATTACGTCCTTTTGCTCGATACCCTGTAAGTTTTTTCTGACAATGCCCACAAAACAAAAAGTCCTTTAATGGAAAATCTGGATTATGTTTCAACATAGTCTTTCCGATGAATTTGCTTTCGCCTCTTCTTCTGAGGATTTTTTCCACAACATCCATAGTAATCAATGCTTCGTGCTTGGCAGGGATAAGATCATCTAATCATCGTTGAGGATGATGGATGTATCCAGCCATAAAATAAAGTCTGTTCAGTGTGAATAAGGTCTCTACGATTGTTTTGTACAATTCTCCTTTAGTATTGTGATGGCTATTGCTTTGCAAACCCTTGTCTTTCATGTACCTGAAGACAGCAGATTCACTTTCCAATACTCCGTTGGCATACATTTCAAGAGCCTCTTTCACTATCGGTCATTTCGTTTCGTGGATAACTACGACCGTATTTTTTCAGGCTTTTTCTCTTCTGTAACCAATGGGAGTTCATCAAAATGGTCGGTATCACTCTACCAATCTTGCTCTCATACCATTCATAGCTTTAACTCTGGTGTTCCTTCTTTCAAATGCCGAGAATGCATATAAGATGTTTTCTTGCAACATTCATGCACTTGTGTTGTAATCCACGGGATACATCACATAAAGAATCTCTACCCCCGCTTCTCTGATTTTGTTTGTCATGACAAGTGTCTCTGCCATGTTGTCGTTTCTTGAGATTCTTGAACCATCTACACATACAAAATGTGTAATAATAGGATTGCTGTTCAAGTCAGTCAGTTCATTGATTTTTTCTCCAGGTTTCTTTTTCTTTCTTTCCTTATCAATCTTTTCAAGCCTCTTTTTTTGCTTCTCCAAGATATCAAGGACTTCATCAAAACCATCACGATCGAATGTCCCTCAGGATACTCAACCATCTTTGATGATCTTGTAGATATAGACATCATTCTTTTCGCACCAGTCTTTACACATTGCCTCCTGAGTTTCAATACCGAAACGTTCCTCGGCTTGACGTTTGGTACTCACACGACAGTAGATCAGTGCTACCTTTTTTTGAGAGTAGGCATTACTCTTGTTTTGGAAGGGATTTTTGTTATACATGGGTTGTAATGAAAAAATAAAATACCTTGTAGGTGTTCCCAAATACCAATCAAGGTCGAGGTCGTGTTTCTTTCACAAACCGACCTTTTTTGGTATAACGAATTTTACTTCAATTTTCAAGCCAGAAATTGCTCAATTAAGTAACTTCATACGTGTTCGCAAAATTGAATCAATTGGTCAACCTGGTCATCGCTCATAGATAAAGGTTCCTTTGAAGATAACAAAAAACGCCTAGCATCATCGATGGATACTAGACGTTTTTTTTTCACTGACTGACAAGAGGTCATCAATCCGTTCATAGTGTGTTTCTCGTTACGCTTTTTGTTTGTTGCATGGGCGATATGTAAGGAAGATAAAAGCGATACCATCTTTCCGATAACATTCTCACTAAGATGTAATTATTTTCTTGGGAAATTCATTTGCAAAAAATGAAATAATGCTAACTAAACATTCTTGACTTGAAAAATAAAAAATAATCCGTATATAGTAGCCAATCTGGAAGGAAAAGAGCGTTTGTGGACACTCGATGCAGTATTGCATTGTGTGTTGGCTGACGCTCTTTTTTAGTTCTTCCAAAAACAGCCATGCCAACAAAAAGAGGAAGGAAACCAGTCAATGGTTACATTACTCATTACAAAATGTACAAAGATGCTTTTCATCATCTCCTCAAGTACATCCACGAAAAAAATCTCCCCAGCCTATACACCAAAGGTAAGATTCATTTCTGAATTCATGAACACGATATTATACTTTCTTATATCCTCGATAGTCTCAAGGTTGAGACCACAATAAAAATCGATCTCTCTGATCGTAGACACTGTGATGAACTGAATAGAGCTATTCAGGATTTTTTCATTGAAACACGATATTTGTATGAACGAGATGGGACTGCTACCAAGAATCAAGATCTCGCAAAGATTCACTGAGTTTCTCCACAAGCAATGAAGGTAACCCTTCAAAACATCAAAGACAAGATGAGCAAATTCCGTAACCGTCTGTGATATCAGTCAGAATAATTTTTTTGTCAGATTTTTATTATTTTTTCCTATCTCATGAAAATTATTAACCTACCAGTGGATCAATTGATCCCGTATGAGTTCAATAACAAAATCCATCCTGAAGATCAGATCAATAAAATTGCAAATAGTATTCAGGAGTGTTGATTTAGATCTCCTATTCTCATTGACGAGAACAATGTCATCCTTGCAGGACACGGGAGACTGCTCGGAGCGAAGAAGCTCTGATTAAAAGAAGTACCCGTGATCCAATTTACCGATCTCACCGAGCTACAAAAAAAGAAGTATCGTATCTTGGATAACAAACTCGCAGATCTTGCTGAGTGGAATATCGAAAACTTGAAGATTGAACTTGCAGAAATAGATGATGCTGATCTTACTGGTTTGTTTGATGATCTTGATTTGTGATTGGATGAGGTGCTGGATGTTGATGACGAAAAAGAAGATAACATCCCTGCTGTTCCCGAAACTCCTCGAGTACAACTAGGAGACGTTTTTGAATTAGGAAGTCATAGATTGATTTGTGGTGATGCTACCAACTTGGAAACCGTAGAACAACTCATGGATGGTCAGCAAGCAGACCTTGTGATCACTGACCCACCCTACAACGTTAACTATGAATGAAGCAGTGGAATGAAAATCCAAAACGATGATATGTCGAATGCTGATTTTTACCAATTCTTATATGACGTGTATACGAATATGTGTACCGTCCAAAAAGACGGCTGATCAATTTATGTTTTCCATGCTGATACCGAAGGAGAAAATTTCAGAAAAGCGATGGTCAATGCAGGATACAAACTTTCTCAATGTTTGATTCGAGTAAAAAACTCCTTGGTGATGGGAAGACAAGACTATCATTGGAAACATGAACCTATTTTGTATGGATGGAAAAAGAATGGAGCCCATCAATGGTATTCTGATAGATCACAAACAACAGTCTGGAACTTTGATAAGCCACTCAAGAATGATATTCATCCTACGATGAAACCGATCGAGATCATTGTGTATGCTCTTAATAATTCGAGCAAGAAATGAGAGCTTGTGCTTGATCTGTTTGGTGGTTCATGAAGCACATTGATTGCATGTGAAAAGACAGCAAGGAAATGTTGTACGATGGAGCTTGATCCTAAGTATACACAAGTCATTATTCAAAGATATTATGAGTATACGAAAGGTAAAAAAACTATTTCGTGTCTCAATCGTAAGATCAAACTCAAGGATCATTTATCCTTATCATAGTTCTCCCTATGAAATATAATCGACCAAAACTTAAGATACAGTACTTAGAGTGAGACTATCTCACTATTTTGGAATTTTACAAACAGCACCTAATCAGTACTAAAACAGTACCTAAAAATATCAGCACCATAAAAGTGCTTCCATGACAACGAAAGAAGATGACAAAAGGTCGATCGGATGAAAAACAACTCATCCAAAAGAAAGTAGAGCAACTGGTGGAAGAGGCAAAAGCATCTATTCAGGAGAAACTCAAACAAGATGCCCAGCAACAATTGGAAGTCGATGTGCATGAGCTGATCAAACAAAAGAAAGCTCTCTTTATTTTGATTAACAAAAAGATCGTTCATCTTGCAAAACATAATCCACAAGACATTCTCGCCAGGGAGCTCGACATCTTGTTGAATATGGTCAAGAGAGAACTTGGTGAGCCAACCTCTCTCACCAAAAATCACAACATAGAGGAAAAGGCATTTATTCCCTCAGAGGATGAACTGGATGAGTAGTCCAAAGATACTCTCGAAATCCTGGCGTATGTCTCACCTCTATAAAATTGTTGATAAGGACTCAAGAACGATTACTTTCAAAAGAAATCAAGCACAAGAAAAACTGACTGCATACATGAAAGAACTCAAAGAAACGTATGGATTTGTCAGACTCATTATTTTGAAAGCAAGGCAACTTGGAATGACCACGGATAGATTGGTTGATGGTCTGGATGAATGTCTTTTGAAAACGAATCAAAACATAGTTATCACCGCCCACAATAGAGAGAAGCAGAAGGAAATTTTCCAAAAGGTGAAATACTCATACCAATACGTCCCACAAGCCCTTAAAAACGAAAGAGGTGTGCGATATAAGCCAAAACCAAAGTATGACAATGTAAATGAGTTATACTTCCCATCCAACAACTCTAAAATACAGGTCTCCTTGGATAGTAGATCAGGAACTCCTACCAAACTTCATATCACCGAGCTTGCCTTCAGAACGGATGCCAGGGAGATGATGGCAGGCACACTTCCATCGATGCCAAAGAATAGTGATATCGTTATTGAGACCACTGCTAATGGTGTTGGTAATTACTTTTATGAGTTGTGGAACAAATACTATGGAAGGGATGATGGAGAGTTCAAGACCATCTTCATTGGTTGGTGGTTTGCTGATGAGTACAGCACACCACTGCTTCCTGACGAAAAAATAGTTCTACCTCCTGAATTGAACCACCTCAACCAGTTGTCCCTGACCGACGAACAGAAAAAATGGTATCTTGGTCAGTATGATATTTTGGGAAGAGATGTGTTTCAAGAATATCCATCAACTCCTGAGGAAGCGTTTTTGACCACATGAGATACCGTCTTCTCGTTACAAACGATCAAGAACCTTCCGAAACAACCATTCACCGAAGATGGTAAATATCCAAAGCTCAGAATATACAGACCACCTACTGAGTACTGTTTATATGGTATTGATACCGCAGAAGGATGAAAGGACGGAGACAACTCTTCTATCAGCGTCAGGGATATGGATATGAATTTGTTGGCATGTTATTATGCTCCTATCCCACCTGATATGTTGTGTGAGATTATTGATAGGCTTATAGAGCTTTGATACAAAGGGATTATTGGTATTGAAAGAAACAATACCTGATTGAGTACGATCGTGAAAGCCAAAGATTATGCATGGTACAATATGCTGTATGCTGAAAGAACGATTGATAAAGTGACCAATCAACCCACAAGAAAGATGGGACGACAAACAAACACCAAGACCAGACCGTTGATGATTAATGAATACGAAGAAGCTATCAGACGTTGATTTATTGCACAGGTTGATGAAAGACAAAGGACAGAAATGTACTCGTTCATCTACAACGAGAAACATAAACCTGAGGCACAACAATGAACTCATGACGATGCAATCATGGCAGATGCTATTTGTTACCAGATGAGAAAGGAACAACTCTACGATATGAGCTGGGCATTGAAAGAGAAGTAATGCTATTGAAAATAAAAGCAGAAATGCATATACATAGTGGCATGACTTATTTCTTAAAATATTCTTTTCTATCTATTGTCTGCCTAGTTTACCTTAGCGTAGGTTTTTTTAGTTGACAAATTAGAGGTTTTGTTCACCATGGACTTCCTTTTGATTGAGCTATAAATAGTTGTTGAACTGAAAATTGTTGCTCAGATAAGCAACATTGTTTACAAGAATGTAATACTAAAGAATACCAATATATTACAAAACATAATAAGAATATACAGGACATTGATGGAGACAATCATTATTTTCCATCTTTTGTTTTTCATTCCGCTGTTAATCTAGAAGATCTCTATACATTATTCATAGGAGTAGATTGTACTACTGGTAGTTTTTATGCATTTGATGCAACAGATTTAGTGGGTATTATAAAACTCACTATATAGGATAATAAAAAAACTTTTTAAGCATAGCATAGTATGAGTATGCATTTTTTTATTATTTCTTATTTCACAATGCAAATGACATCAAAACAACATATGCAACAAGTAATTATCTTTTTTGTAGTAGTTATCACTATTGTCTGCTGATTTATGTATTTCCAAGCAAACAGAATTATTGCTCAAATACAAACAAATGAATCTCAAAAAGTATGATGAGAAGAGAATTATAAGATGATTCAACAAATTTATAACTCTGATGGATTTAAACAACAACAAAAAGCAAGCATTCAACAAGCTCTTAGTCAAATGAATGGACAAGGTACACAACCCAATCAGCCTACTGCAAACAACCAACCAACACCATCAAACCAATGAGCAGAAGAAACTAGTATCAAAAAATTGTCTCTTGATCAATTAAAGAAAATAAAAGATGATGCATATATACTTGGAAACAAGGATGCAAAAGTATTGATCCTAGAGTATAGTGATTTACAATGTCCTTTTTGTAAAAGACATTTTGAGAGTAAAACACTTGAAACTATTGTGAGCAAATATCAGTGACAAGTTTCAAAAGCAATGAGACAATTCCCACTCTCATTTCATCCGTATGCACAAAAAGCAGGAGAAGGAGCAGAATGTTTTGCTCAGTGAGATGCAGAAAAATACTTTACATTTGTAGGAGCTATCTTTGCTAAAGATTTGAATACAAATGGTAATGACCAAGTAATCTATGAAGTTAACAAACAATTATGATGAAATGAATCATCATTTAAAACATGTGTAGAAAGTTGAAAAAACTCTCAAAGAATTAAAGATCAAATGGCTGAATGATCAACATTGTTTGGTATTTCTTGAACTCCTGGTAACGTGATTATCAATACCGAGAATGGAGAATATGTTGTGTTAGCATGAGCATATCCAGCAGGTGACTTTGAAAAGATCATCGATCAATTCTTGAAATAAATTAGTTTTTTATATAATAATTTATCCAATGAGTACACAAAGCAAAAACAAGGAAACAATACCTAGAAAATATTCATACACTCAACGAATTGGATGAATTGCTGTTATTGGAATAGTGAGTTATTTTATAGTATCCAATGTATTACCAAAGGAAAATCCTTTTACTGTAAGAGTTGATGATTACGTAAAGTGAGACACAAATGCAAAAGTAACTCTTATTGAGTATCTTGATTTTGAGTGCGAAGCATGTAGAGCATATTATCCCATAGTCAAAGAAATAGCAAATGAGTTCTCTGGTGACCTACAAGTAGTTGCTCGTTATTTTCCTTTGGATGGTCATAAAAATTCTATGACTGCAGCTAGAGCGGTAGAAGCTGCAGCAAGACAGGGTAGATTTTGGGAAATGCATAATATATTGTTTGAAACACAGAGTGATTGGTGAGAGAAAAGCCAGTCAGATCAAGAATTATTTACAGCATATGCCCAAACGCTTGGTCTAAATATGGAGCAATATAAAAAAGATATTGTATCGAGTGAAACGCAAAAGAGAATTAATAAAAATAAAAAAGAAGCACCATGATTATGAGTAAATGGCACACCATCATTCTTTCTCAATGGTCAAAAAATTCAAAATCCAAAAAGCCTAGATGAGTTTAGAACACTTATTAGAGCAGAAATACTCAAAAATCCAAAAATAAGTAGAGGTGAAAAGACTCATGAACATGCAGATTATAAAGTATTTATCAACAATAAAGAATTAAGTTTTAGTGATAATCGCTATCAATCCACCACAGGCAAGGAGCTTAATGAAGCTCAACATTTGCACGACAATAATGGAAATAATATACATAAACATCTTACCAAAAATACTATCCCTAACTTCTTTGAGTCGTTGGGGATTCTCATTACAGCAGATTGTATACAACTAGATAACGGAGAGAAATATTGTTCAGATACAACAAATTCATTGAAATTTTTTGTAAATAACAAAGCAAGAAGCAAAGAAGATTTTATGGTATATGAATTTAAGGACTTGGATCGCATACTTATTAGTTATGGTTCAGAAAATAAAGAAGAAATACAACAACAACTTAATGCAGTGACCGACATTTCTTGTAAATACTCAGATAAATGTCCTGAAAGAGGTAAGCCACCAACAGAGAATTGTGCTGTGTGATTAGGTGGTGATTGTTAACCTACTTTACACAAAAAATGACACAATACCTCAACCAGTTGGTTGTTCCATTAATCAAGAGTGCTGAGGGAAAACTACTATCCAAGATGTAGCTCAGCAGTTGAAAGAACTAACAGAATAGATTGATATTTTATCAAAACCATTAAAAGCAGTGAAATTTTACTCACTGCTTTTTTTGTCGATGCAACAAAAGATCACACTCGATAGTATCATCACCAAAGAGGTCTCCAGAAGATCAAAGTTTCAAAAGATCTATGAGAACGAAGCGAGCCATTTTGTATTGGGAACATACAAAGCAAACGTCTTCAACATCAAATCCTATTTGACAGATAAACAAGAGAAGGACGAATACTTGTATCTTACCGTCAATCTTCTTTCGTTGATGGCAAATACGACTGCTGACTATCTGATTGGTGATGGGATTGAAGTTTCCATTGATAACGAACAAGCTCAAAAGAAATGGAGCGAGATTGCTCATGCAAACAACTTTGATCAGTTGGTGTACAACATCGCTTTGATGAATGGTATCTATGGATATGCAATCTTGAGAGCAAGAAAAGATCAAGACCAAGAAATAGTCCTCGAAGAGATACCATACGATTACTACTATCCACAGGTTGAAGGATTGTTTTTGGGAGAAGAACCGAGAGTCATTTACTTGATCAGTAAAGTCAATGAAACGGTCAACACACAAGTGCAATCCAAAGCAAAGATACAATCCTACACCAAACTGGATAACGGGAAGCGACTGATTGAATATGGGTTATTCAAAGTCTCTCTCGATGGCAGTCAGTACACCCTAGAGCAAGAACTTGCTCCTGCTGAGGAGTTAGATTTTCTGAATATCTACCGTTTTGATAACAGAAAAACATCCAATAAATATTTGTGAATCAGTGATTATTGTGATGTGCTTGATCTCCTGGAAGAGGTCAACGATAGGTTCACACAAATATCAGTGCAGTTTATTAAACATCTCAACAGCAAACTTTCTCTTCCTGAATGAGTGTCTGCGTTGCTCCAAAACAAAGAAAAGAAAATTCAAAACTTAGAAGTTTTTGTACATAGACCAGGAGAACAGCCAGCTCAGTACATCGAAAATCACAACTCCCTTATTCCTGAAGCTCAGAATTACATTGATAAAGTCCTAAAGTTGATTGGTGCAATCACTCAAATCCCTATCTCCTTCTTTTGATTTGAAGAGGCAGGAGGTGCGGAGAAGGTAGAGGCATTGAGAATCAGACTGACAAAGTTTCTGAAAAAAATCCAAAGGAAACAAAAAATCTTAGAGTTGATGCTTATCAAATTAGTCAAGCAAACACTGACCTTTGCAGGTATTGAAGGAGAATTCACTGTGGATATTAAATTCTCCGATGCGATGCTCAAAGACCTGCAACAAAATACACAGATGTATATTGATCTGTACAATACCTCTCTTGTTTCTCAACATACCGCCATCGCAAATATCTTCAATCGGGATGATGAGATGGTCAAGAAAGAACTCAAACGCATCAATGATGAGCAAGACGAAAAATTAAAGAAACAACAAGCTTTATCTCCTTCTTCTGATACCAATGGCAATAATTGATCCAAACAAAAGCAACCAGGAATTAAGAACGGTTCTGATACTCCTGCTCCTGACAAACAATAAAGAATTCTGGTGGAAGCTCTGCAGAGTTCTTTTGTTGGTTTGTATCATAATCTTCTGTATCAGCTCTTCGTTTATCCTTCCACGGTTTCTCTTTTTTTCACTCTAATAGGTTGATTTTTTATGGACGTGAGTATTGTGCATCATAGTTTTATTTTCTATGATCAAATCTCTCATGCCAGATGATGTAAAACCAAACGGTACAGGTGCCGATACAACCTGAAACCCAGCTCCAGCAAGTGACACCCCACCTGCATGATGAGCTGATATCAAAACAGATCCAAAGGGTGATACCAATCCAAACGAAACTGTCCCTTCTTGGAGACTCAAAGAAGAAGCGGACAAACGTAGAGAGTTGGAAACAAAGCTCAAAGATTACGAAACCAAAGAAACGGAAAGAGAAAAGAAAAATCTCGAGAAACAAGGTAAGTATAAAGAGCTTCTTGATACTGCCAACAAAGAAGTCGAAACACTGACTGCTAAAGTTGGTGTGATTACCGAATACGACACTGCTATTACAGGTGTTGTCGATGCTGAACTTGCAACGATCAAAGCAACTGTTGGTGATGAGAAGTTCGAAAAGATAGCTACATTGCTCAATATCAATGCACTGACCGCATTGCAAAAACTCCAAATTTTACCCAAACTCAAAGAACTTGTCGGTGAATTTGGAGAAAAGAAACCTGACCCGAAAGGTGGTCATAGTATCCCTCAGCATGATACGACTGCCTATGATAAAGCAAAAGGATCGGGTGACTTCAATGGCATGCTTGGTTCAATCATCGAGTGAGTACTGAAAAAATAATATTTTTACTTTTTGATAGTTTATCCTATGTCACAATTATCATTTGATCTATCACAGATCACCGAGAGACAAGTCCTAGACTTGTTTACTCAATTCCTCAAAGAACAATCCTCAGCGTTGGAGATTTTTTTGAGAAACGGACAGAAATACAATGCAGGTACGAACAACAAATATGAGTGGATGGAAAGCCAACTCACTCCTATGTCTTGGCAACTTAATGGTGCTGTAACACCATTAGTAACCAACACCAACTTTACCTTCGTAGCAACGGCAGGATTAAGACCGAATATGATCTTAAGATTTGTCACCACATCGACGAACGGTGATGTAGGTAATGTACAAGTAAAGATCGTGAGTATTACCTCTGCTACAGTCGCAGTATGAGTTCTGTATGGTGGTACGACAGCTGTTGCTCTCAATAATACCATGACTGCAAAACTCATGTCTGAAGCGGTACAAGAAAATGAAAAGAATATTGTGGGTGTTGATGAACGACAACCAACAATGGAATTCAACTTCTTTCAAATCTTCAGAAATGCGGTCGAACTTTCTGATACTGCATTGAACTCTGCGGTATATGGAAATGTGAATACACTTGCTGAACAGCTCAAAGGAGCATTCTACAAGATGAGACAGCAACTCTCTGAACAGGTTTTGAGAGGTCGTAGAGTTGCAAGAACATCGGGTGAAAATGGTACATTTGGAGGTATGTTTCAATATCTCGATGTTGCAGGTGGAAACGTTATTGATGCGGGTGGTGCTGCATTATCGCAAGCATTGATCAATAACCTTGTACAGTTGATTATTGAAGACGGAGGTGTGGCAAATACCATTGTCTGTAATATCAACCAAGCAAGAAAAATCTCTGGGTTCAACGTTGCAGGTAACAATCCTGTGATTGCTCAAAACTCTACTGATGCAGGTAGTTATGTGTTGAGATTTATCTCTGATATTCCTGTCGCAGGTGGTGTCGTATCAAATATCCTCTTGGATGAAAAGATGCCAAACAATGGAATTCAGTTGATTGATATCAACAGGATGGCTCTTGTTCCTTACCAAAATAGAGGTGTGAAACTTGTACCAGGAACGCAACCAGGACAAGACGGACAAACAGCAATCCTCAGAGGTGAATATTCAATGGTCGTGAGAGATGCAAAATACTCACACGGTATCATCAAAAATATCCTCCCATAGTTTTTACTTTCTTAATCGCACACACTCATGCCTTCCAAAAAAGCAAAGAAAACTTCTGTCGATGAAACACCAGAAACAGAAGATGAAAACCTAGATGATACAGATCAGCCTGATGAAGATGTTTCGGATGAAACAACTGATGAGACAGATACTGAAACACCTAATGCACCCAGTGCTCCTCCTGAAGAGGACGTAGAACCTGAACCCGAGAATGATGCTGTACATTTCAAGAACAGAAACATCACAACCCTCTCTTTCGTGATGGAAAATGGAAAAATGTATAGCTTCACCAATGGTGTCTTTAGTACGAGGGATCAACAGGTTATTGAAAGGCTCAAACTTACTGAGGATTTCAAAAACTGATTCATTACCGAATATGACCCTGAAGCAGTCCAAGCAAATGAATAAACATTTTTTACTTTTTTTATGCATACTACTATGGATGTTTGTATCACTAGAGATTGTCAGATAGACGATGTCTTTCATCACCAAGGAGAAGAACTCTCCATCGAAGAGCATCAATTTAATCCTGATTGTATGGAGAAAAAAGAACCTCTTCCTGATGAGAAAGAACCCCATGATGAAATACATGACGATCCACCTCCTGACAATAAAACTTTGAAAAAAGGAAAAAAATAATCTGACTGAAACGATGAGTGTATGCTCGTCGTTTTTTAGATTTACTTTTTGTGGTTGTCAGTATGATGCTGTCAGTTTTTACCCTTTATCTCAGCCATCCATCATGATTCACAATATCACCGCTACCTTTGTGAAAGCAACAACTCTCCTCACCAATCTTACTAACGAAATTGATCCAATCGTTGATAAGTACGTACAAAGAGGTCTGTCCGTTATTCTTTCGTACATTAATGGTCAACAATTTTATGATCCCGAGACGGATAGTTATACCTTTCCTGAACAGCTTATTCTTGCGGTGGTCTATGTGGTGGAAACGATCTACTTGGATCAGGGTATGTTTGCAGGGAAAAATAATCTGCAATCAGAAAGTATCGGTGATTACAGCTACTCAAAAAAACAGGATGCCAAAGTTCTGCCTCTCGATCTTCCTGCTAATATTATGGCGATGCTTGATCCTTACAAGAATTGGTGAGGAAATCTTGATGTCGATGTTGGTTGATACGATAGAGTTTATCCTGTAACTTCATAACTCATGCTTGCTGATTTATACACCCAAGAATTCAGTCTCAGGATGCCTGACACTACCAATAATAGTGGTATTCCTGTGCCTAATCGAACAGAAATAGCGGTTTTCAAATGAAGACTTACTCGTTCGAGTAAACAACACATTATCAATCTTACCGAAGGGAAGGTAGCAAGGGTACAATGAGAATTATACACACTCTATTGTGATGTCAGTGTTCCCATCATGAAAGATTACGCCATAAAAATTAGTGGTCATTTTTATCTCGTCAATACTGTGTATGTGGTGCATAATGCCTTCTGACCTCACCATCTCAGTTGCGATGTTACCGAACGACATTAATGGCAGATAATCTTGTGATGAATCAGGCGATCTTACAAAAGGTCATGCAAGCAGAAAAAGAAGCATTGCAAGTGACTGCTGAGTATGTCTATCAACTCTTGAAAACGAAAATCAAAGAGCAGACGTACGACACAGGAGAGTTTGAAAAAAGCCTATTTCTGAACATCATTGGTGTTGGAAATATTATTCAACTTGGGTCAAGAACACCACAAGCAGTAGTGATGGAGTATGGTCGTAGAC